>Ga0210057_1001909_pt1 | contig 30779 bp, 23 predicted proteins | sample CryGeyCG2114_010_2_FD_183968 | JGI IMG/M metagenome (GOLD analysis project Ga0210057, IMG submission 183968) | Groundwater microbial communities from aquifer - Crystal Geyser CG10_big_fil_rev_8/21/14_0.10 (SPAdes) (version 2) | ecosystem: Environmental > Aquatic > Deep subsurface > Groundwater ...
TTCCGCCCGCCATTCTGAAGAAGTGGTCAGTACCGAGCTGCCGACGGCGGGGGAGCAGGAGACACCTTGTGAGAAATACACGGACGTCGCGGCGGCGGCGCGGCGTGCGGCGTATGCGTGCGAGCTGGATGTGCACAATACGGGGCTGGCGGAACTGCCGCCGGAGATCGGGCATTTAACGCACCTGAAACGGCTGGATATCAGCGACAACCAACTGCAGCGGCTACCCAGCCAGATCGGCTGGCTGCGGGAGCTGACGTACTTTAATGCCAGCGGCAATGAGTTGGCGGAGTTGCCGGCCGAGATCGGCTGGCTGCGGGAGCTGACCTATTTTGATGTTCATGATAATGTGCTGGTTGCGGTGCCGGCCGAGATCGGCTGGCTGCAAAAGTTAACTGATCTGGACCTGTCGGGGAACCGGCTTACCGGGCTGCCGCGACAGATCGGCTGGCTGGAACAGCTGCGGAATTTAGGTTTAGCGGGTAACCGGCTGCAAGAGCTGCCGCAGGAGGTGCGACGATTTTCACACCTGGAGCGGCTGTCGCTGCGGGATAACCCGCTGTCACCGGGAAAATTGAATGCTGCGCTGGAAGTGCTGCCGAAAAAAGTACGGGTGGAGTGAGACGATGGGCAATGCCGGCACCTACAGGTCACATTACACGGGACATAGCCGCTCAAGACACAACACTTACACACAGAGCGCGCACAAAAGCACGACTGCACAAATTTTAAGCCCCACCCGGTTCCGCCGCGGTTTTAGCGGTGGGGGGCCGGCGCCACATACAGCAGATACCTGAAACAAATTAGAGCATCGCGTTTTATGATTTTTGCATTGTGTTTGTGTGGGTTTTGCCTGCCGGCCGGAGCCTTGATGCAGGCTGGTGCTTTTTGATTTATGCGTTTAGTCTCCGGGATTCATGATTTTTCTTTGTTCCGTGCATGTCTTGCTTTATTGATTGTTCGCTGTCTTCCAATAACCTATACTAAAGTTACCTCATTACTTTCCTTCAATGAAGCCTCTTAATCGCTTTGGATTACGTGTGGCTGGGCTGACAACTGTTTTGTTGTTGGTGTTGTTCGGGCTGTACTGGGGCGGACGTATGTTATGGGAACGTTGGCAGAATCGCGGTGAGGAATCACCGCCGGCGCTGACGGATGAGGAGCGGCGGCGGGATTCGGACGGGGACGGCGTGGCTGACCTGTACGAAACCTCGTATTACGCCACAAACCCGAATAGCAAAGATACGGACGGGGACGGGATGACCGATCTGGATGAAATTCTGGCCGGGCGGAACCCGGCGCAGCGGGATGCGGCCGCATTTAAACCGGTGACGGGGGAGGCGGTAGTACTCGGTGAGCACTCTTCCTACACAGACAAGTATTTGGCATCCCTGCCGGCAGATATTCCGCGGGAGGAGATTTTGGAGCATACGCGCTTGGCGGCATTTGTGGAGGCGAATAAAGGTCCGCTGTTGCCGGACATTGCGGCGGAGCGGCTGCACAGCACCCCGGTAACCGGCGCGGAGGCGGTCGCGGGGTATCTTGACACCATTTCGGCTAGCCATAACCCGAAGATTACGCCGGTTACCAGCACGGATCTGGAAGTGGCGTTCCGCGAGATGGCAACTGCCCGCAACGCGGCGCCGATGCAGCAGGTTATTTCGGCGCTGACGCAAAATTTGTCGGTGCTGTTCGATGCGAGTGCTCCGGCGGAGGCGGCGGAGCTGCACCGGAAATTTGTGGCGGCCACGACAGCGCTGCTGGACAATGCGCGGCTGCTGCAAGCGGTGGATACCGACTTTGTGGGCAGCTTAATTGCCGCTAAACGTATTGAAGAGCTGGGGGGAGTGTTTCAGCAGGCAGCGGAGCAAGTCCGGACACTGGAGGAGAAGTATGGACTGGAGTAAGAGGGGGCTAGGGGGGGTTCTAGTGGTGCTGCTTGTTCTAGTGGGATTTTTTTCTGGCGCGAAGCCGGCTTGGGCAGATCCGCACGCGGTGTTTTATACGGCGACGGCGCAGGCACAACTGTTTTTTAATGTGCTAGCGGCACTGAACCAGGCGGATTATGTGGAGTTAGCTGGCGACCGGAAAGGTTTAGCCGGTGCACGCGGTTCTTCCGGCTCGGAAATCAACTACCAGGCGGCGGCGACGGAGACGGATTTATCCAACCTCATCTCCCGACCGGTAACGCTTGAGGGATACGACCAGTATTCGGACTCGTTGTTGCGGCAACTGGCGGCGGAGAAGCAGCGGATTGTCTCCGGAGAAGAGTTGGCCCACGTGGCATGCGAGCGCATCTTAGGCAAGCCGGATTGCGTGGACCAACCGAACGGTGATGAGGCTATTAAGGCACAAGAAAAAGCGACTGAAAAAGCCTTCGTTGAAGATCCATTGGAATGGGCTGTCTGGCCGGTGTTTTACGGCGCTGCGCCGGCGCTGTTTTCCGGCGATCCGGCAGTGGAGGCAACCCGGAGGGAACTGCTTAAATTCGGTAACGTGCCGTTTGCCTACTCCCGTGACCTCCACTTGCTGCGGGATTCCTTGCGGAACGCCGGCGACGCTCAATCCTTAGCGCTGCTCGCCGATATTGATTACCTGGCAGGAGGGATTGCGGCAGACATGCTGGGATACAGCGACGGTAACTTGATCCAAGGGAGCGTGACGCCGAATTATTCCGCTCAGAAATTGCGATCAATTCCGGAACTGGTCCGCCAGTCGTTTGTGAATGAGAATTTACCGAACGCCATGCAACAGATTGCGCTGGGGGCGGCCCAGCGCGTGCGAGACCAGCAGGCATTAATTCAGATTGAAGGCTCTAAGGGTAATTCCCGCGTAGTCTCTGACCGAGAACGGGACCCCGGGGCCACCCTCTACCGAAACGCGCGCGGCCTACCGGCAGACTTTACACTGCCTGACAGCCCGGGGGAATTGTCGTTGGAGCTGACAGCTCCGCCGGCGCTGCGGCGATCAGAGCTTGACGCCGTGACCGGTTACAGCCATGACATTGATGCGGCTCAACAGTTTGCTAACCTGGCGTCACTGTCTTACCACGGCGATGAAGATTTGACGCCGAACGGCATCGGTGAGGTTTTGGGGATCCAGTCCGGAGCGGCAACAGAAGGCGGCCGGGTGCTGGCGGCGGCATCAGGCCAAAGCACCAGCCAACCAACAAAGCTTGATGTGCATCAGCTGCCCGCACACGCCCAGGGATTTTATGGGCGGCTGCTGGCGCTCATCTTCGATTCAGAGCCCCAGCGAAGAGCGGCCACGCTGCCCACGTGCGGCTACTCCGGCTGCGACAACCAGTCGGACAATGGTCCGGGAAATTCCGGAGCGCCGCTGGACGGCGCACCGCCGGAGCCATTGGATAACCCATAATGATGCGGCGAGATTTATTTTTAGTCGGATGTACGCTAGCCATTACCGCCGGGTCCATGGCGGCATGGACTCCGGCCGCGATGGCGGAAACACTGCCGGCCGACCGGCCGCCGCTGCTGGTGCGGGAGACCGAGAATGAGTTGGCGGCGTTAGGCTGCCGGCTGCTGCCGGCAGGAGCTGCGCGGCAGGAGACGGGTACCCAGCTGCGGGCAGCGGTCGGATCCGACGCAGACGGCAGCCGGGTGGCATGGTGTCCGGCACAGGCAATCGGACAGCTGGAGGTAGCACCGACTGGCGAGGTGGCAGGTATTCAATCACTGCTTGCTCCGGATGCGCTGGCAGACGATACGGAGACGCTTAAAGCGCCAAGCTTTAGCGGCCTTTGGAAAGCAATGATCGACCGCTGGAAAGCCGGCGGTGTCGGCATCAATGCAGTCTGGCGCGCCGGCGCACTGATCGGCTTAGGCGTGTTACTGACGATTGCCAGTAATGCCGCAGTGTTGTTGGTGATGTTTATCCTGAAATTCCTCTTACTGCCATTGCTTCAGGTTGACGCGTTTGTCTATGCACCGGTCGTGCGTGCCATGTGGCCGATTGCGCTGGGCATTGCCAATTTAAGTTTTATGATCGCCTTGCTGGTCATTGCATTGCTTACCGTGCTTAAAATTGAGTGGGGGCAGGCTAAAAAAATGCTGCCGCGGCTCTTTATTGGAGCTCTGCTGGTAAACTTTAGTCTGGTGATTGCGGGAGCGATTCTCGATTTTTCCCGGGTTATGATGGCAGCTTTGATGCTGACGCTGCGGCCGCCGGGCCTGGGCGCCGGAACATTAGGGGAAGCTCTGGTAATCGGGCTTGGCAACCTTTTGAGCCTGGATCTTATCTCGGGGGCGATACTTAATTTTCTTGTTTGGCTCGGTGTTCCGGCATCCTGGGTCATCGGGTATATCATCGGCGCGATCGCTCTGTTACTCAAGCTGATCATTGCGCTGGCGGTGACGCGTCTCCTCTTGAAGCTTATTTACCGCTATCTGCTGTTGTTGTTCTTGCTGATCGTCTCGCCGTTTCCCTATCTGGCACACGCGTTTCCGGGCAAACGCATGGAGAAGCTCAGGGACACCTGGTGGAACTGTTTCTTGAAGGCGGTTCTCGCCGGCCCTGCGTTCCTGCTGCTGTTGCTGGGCAGTATCTATGTTCTCGACCCATCCGGTGCCTTCATTCAGTCACTACTGAACACACTGCCGGGGGGAAACTTCGAAATTATGATTGTGTTTGTTAATATTGCCGTCCTGATCGTCATGTTTTGGCTGTCGGGATATATTGGCGATAAATTACTGTGCGGTCCGCAATCCAGCAAATTTAAGTTACCTTTCCTGCCGCTGCCTATGCCGGGCTTCGGCGGGGGCGGCGGGTCTCCGCTGCCGAAAGCGGGAACGACACCACCGCCGCGTCCTCCCGCACCGGTGCCGAATCCGCCCGGAGGGACGTCCGGCCGGCCGTCAACCCAAATTACGCAGACGAGGCGGCAGTTTGCGGGCGTGGCAACACCGGCGGCGATCACGGACCAGACTACAGAGCCGGTCTCGGTCGATCAATCAATTCGCGGCGGCCTTGCCGAGCCGATCCGGCGGGAGCGGCTGGCGACGGTGACGGAGCGGTCTGATAGTGCGGTTGCCATTCCGCGGAGAGCAGCGGCGACTGCGGGATTGGCCACCAATACCGCAGCAGAAGTTGACCTTCGGCAATCACGCACCGAAGAAGAATTGAGACAGCTGCCCGGGCAAGAGGTGGCAGTGCCGGGCAGAACAGCAAGCCGGGAAGTCCCGCTTGGACGCCCGCTGTCCGAAGCAGACCTGAAGCGATCCCGGACGCCTGAAATTGATCTGTCCAGGCAAGCATCACGGCCGCGACAGCTCGCGGCGGGAGGCAGGGAAGGGCTGCCGCCATCGCCCGAGGCACTTGAAGCCAACCATGCCCGGCGATTACAAGAAGTGCAGGCACGGGATGCAGCAACGGCACAGCGTCCGGCAGAGGGAGCGGCGCCGGAGCGGCGGATGCGGTCGCTTGATAGCGTACTGGACGAAGCAACGAAACCTAATGTACCGGAACCTGATGCGGCGGCGGCAACTCCCGGCAGCATGCGGGCAGCGCGGGATGCGGTGTCATCCGGGTCTGTACCAAAAGTCCCCGGTGAGACATTTGGTACAGACACGAGGAAGCTGGTCGGCGCAGGCAGCGACGGCGGGTCACGAGTGCAAGATACCGGCGCCCGGGCGGGCGAGCCGCCGGCGCCGCGAGGGCGACTGTCCGGCGGCGGCGCCGAGACGACTGTAACGCCGGGAAGCGGAGCGGGCGCTGGGGGCCAGTCAGCAGGCGGGAGTGCCGGGGCGCCCGGCAGCCAGGCGGCGGCAGAGGGAGCGGCGCCGGAGCCGGATGATATGGCCCCGCGGACAAAGGTGCCGCAGACAACAACGCCAACCGAGCCGGCGCGATTGCCGGGGAGAACAGTAACGCCAGCACCGACAGGCAATGTATTGGACCAGGCTGTTGAGCAGACGGGGAGCAGGCAAACGTTCGATGACATTATCGAGAAAACACAACCAAGCAGGTCGGCACGGCCTCATGTAGGGCTCGATGCGGTTATCGACGCAACGCTGCAAGAAAGGGCGGCACGGCCGTCGGAGATTGAATATGTCAGCCAAAGCCCCGAGGGGCCAAGCAAGACGGCCGCAGCCCAGCAGGGAGGCGCCGATCCGGTGGCTCACCTGCGCGATATGGGTGTGAGTCAAGACGAGATTGATCGCTCGTGGCAAGAGCGACAGCGGCAAAAACGCTTGGATGGAGCAGCGCAAGGGCGGGCGCAGCAGATGCAAAATGCGGCGACTGGGCAGGGTGCGGGGCGCGCAGGCGGGAGTGCCGGGGCGCCCGGCAGCCAGGCGGCGGCAGAGGGAGCGGCGCCGGAGCCGGCGGGAAGGCCAAATAGACCCATGGAGTATTATCAACGGGAAGGTTTTATCGATGAAGTAAAAAACCGGAGCAACCAGGGATTGGGTACTCCGGAAATTGCCTCGCAGCTCGGCATGCGTCCGGAAGAAGTAGCAGCTATCCAGCAGCACCTGGAGCAGCAACAAGGCGGTGCGGGGCGCGCAGGCGGGAGTGCCGGGGCGCCCGGCAGCCAGGCGGCGGCAGAGGGAGCGGCGCCGGAGCCGGCGCAAACGCCGGAACAAGCACGTGAAAAATACATCAAGCAGGAAGAGGCGCAGATATCTCGGTTAGCTGGAGACCAGCAACGGGTGGCAGCCCGGCAGCATGCACACATGTTGGCAGAAGAAGCAAAGCGTCTTGCTAATAAAGCGGTCCAACAGAAAGGGCCGCGCGCAGTGCGACAGGCGGTGGCTGACAGCCTGAATACGCAGGCAGATACCTACCGGCGGGAAGCGTCTATCTATGAGGCGGCGAGTAACTCGACGAGTGACCCGAAGGCGATGCTTGATAAGCTGCTGCCAGCGGAAAAGAGTGCGGTTGAATTCGAACACTCGGCGCGAAGTCTGCGCAGCCAAGCACAAGGTCTCCGCGGAGCCGAGCAAGCAAACTTATTGCGCAAAGCCGAAGGCTTCGAGCAGCTGGCACAGAACACCCGGCGGCAAGCGCGGGCGGAGTTACGGGCAGCAGAGCCCGGTGCCATCGCCGGCCTGGAGCGGGCGGAAGCGGGCCTGAAGACGCTGCGGGATGAGCGGGCCGGACGCAGTGCAAGCGGAAAGGCTGCACGCAGCGCACTGGGCGAGGCATTCACGGATGCGCGGCAACAGACAGCCGGAGAAGCGGGCGCGGCGCAGATGGCGCGCGGGTTGGAACCGGCCGAGGGTGCCAGCGGCATCCTCAGCCGGACAGGACGAGCGGTTGGCAGAGCGTTTGATACGGTGGGCAATATTGGCAAAACCGTCACTGAGAGCAGAGCGGCCCGTGCGTTGCGCGGGGGTGCAATTAAATCCGGAGCAGCGACCGGCGGGGTGGGTATGATAACGGTGTTGACTGATGATGCCTACAAACTTATTACCGGGAAAAATCTACTGTCCGGCCGAATGAGGAAGGCGGCGGAGGTTGTGACTATCGGCGGTGCTGCACTCACCGGCTTATCTTCTGTTGCCGGAGCGGTTGTAATTGCTGCAGGGACTGTGGCAGATCAAGGCTATCGGCTGTTTAACAAACGTGGCGAAGGATTCTTAGAGCAGCAGGGCCGGCGGATGAGTGAGACGGGTAAACTTTTAGGTGCTGTTGGCACCGGCACTGATCCGATAACAAAAATAGCAGGATCTGGGCCACTTGCGGCGCTGAAGGGCACGGGTCCCGATTTTTCCGGCCGGACCAGGCGAAGAGCTCGGTATGAGTCTGCAACGACTGATCGTGAACGGCAGGCCTTTGGTGAACTGACGGATGAACAGCGAGCCCATCGCGTGCAGATTAATCCGGCAGCAGATCCAAAGTACTTAGCCATGCCGGGCTACGGTGCGAAATTATCGGCACGGCACCGGATAGAGATTGTTCGATTTGGTTCCCATGCGCAAAAATCTGCACTGTTGACTAATCTGGAAGCGGTGCGCCGTATGACCGCAGGCGAGCGACAGCTTATTGATGGTTTACAGCTTGATCAAGATGAATATATAAATGAACGCCTCCACGCGGGGTACAATAGCATGATGGGGCGAATCGCTCGCGGCGAATAGTTAACCATAGCTATGCCTAACACACCGTTGCCAAATTACTCACATTTTATTACTACACCCTACGGCGCTTCTTTTGCGTTGCCTGAGAAGGATCAGCAAACACTCTTTGCGGTCTATCGTTCTTTTTCTCCTGCTATCCGAGCCCACTTGGCCTCCGATAAAACCGGCAGTGCAATCCGTACGCTTGCTGAACAACACGGTGTGCCAGCAGATCAGGCAGCCGGCGCGGCGCTGGCTTTGTATTTAGTCATAATTCGACGCAACGCGGCAGTGCTACCGCAACTCTTGCAAGACATGCTCCCGTTGAATAAAGCGCAAGCTGCGGCGTTGGCACAAGCTTTAGATGACGCAATTTTTTCGCCGATTCAGGATGAACTCAACCTGTACTGGCAGCAGGTTAGCGAACAAGAGCAACAACTGTTTGCGGCATATCATACTTTGCCAACAAGTGTGCGAGACTATTTGGCATCTGATAAAACTGGCGATGCTATACAGGCGGTGTTGGAGAGGCATCACATGCCTACAGAGCTTTCTTCAAAGGTGTCTTTGGCTATTTTTTATACGGTGGCGGATCACCGTAATTTAACAAATATGCTTCGAGGCACACTCATGGTGACACGTGCGGAGGCGGAGCAGCTTGGGCAGGATATACTTCAGACTATACTAGCGCCGATTAAGGAGGAGCTGGAGAAACACTGGCAAAGTGTGCAGTCGGGGAGAAAAACCTCGCTTACCACCCCTTCAAACGAGGAAGATAATAGAACCCCTCCGGCTCCCCTTCAAAAAGGTAAGGCCCGGGGACGGGCGAGTAAGAATGTGGTGGACTTGAAGAAGCGGCGGCGGCCGGAGCCGCCGGTCCCACCGAGGATGCCGAGGGCTGAGTAATTGGTAATCAGTACACAGGAACATGCAAGCTTGCACAATAGAAATGACCCTCACCGTTCTTGCTCGAGCTTTGGCTTTATCGGCACACCCTTGTGCCAATATCCCCATACTGACGCAGATGAAATTGGTACATACTTAAACAGTCTTATTCATTCTATAACAACTCGTTTCCTGATTACTGATTACTTCCTATCATGCGTTTCCAAGTTCCCCAATTTGTTGATATTGAAGATAGAATCATCGGACCGCTGACGCTAAAGCAGTTCGGCGTATACGCCATCGGGGGGATGGTGATGGTGATTGTGTATCCCGTTGTGAATGTGGCCGGCCTGGTAGCGGTGGCCATCCCGGTCCTTGGCTTAGTAGTGTTGTTTGCCCATGTGCGGATTGCCGGGCAATCGTTTGCGGCGACGGTAATCCACGGAGTCCGGTTTTTCACCGGGCCGCGGCTCTATTTATGGCGTCGGGGTGGCAGCCGCCGGCTGCCGGCTTCCGGGCCAGAGTACCTGGCGTTGGAGGGGCAAGCAGAGAGAGGCCCTTCGGCGCTGGCGCTGATCGCCCAGGCACTCACAACAGAAGGCGGCGTGGTGACGGAGGATAAGGACGACCCGATTGCGCCGGCATCGGAAGCCGGCGCAGGACAGAGTGAGTTGCGACGGCAGCAGGAGGCCCGCCGGCGGGCGAGCGTGGCGGAAGTGACGAAGGGAGAGGGGGGTACTTAAACGAGACTGCAACGTGCAGAGACTTACGGAGCGTGCAAAGAGGACTTATTATAGACCTCGCATTGGAGAACTTGAATTAATAAGTTTGCTATACTGTCAGGATGGCGTCACAAAAACCGATACCCGACATGCAGGAAGATGCCGGAAAAGACTCGCCGGCGACGCAAGATTTGCTGCCTGTCCAGGAGGTCCGTGACGGGATTATTATCCTGCCAGGCGGGGTGCTGCGGGCGGTGTTAATTGCTTCTTCTTTGAACTTTGCCCTGAAATCTGAAGACGAGCAGAATGCGATCATTTATGCTTTTCAAGATTTTCTGAATGCGCTGGATTTTCCGCTGGAGATATCAGTGAGTTCGCGCCGGCTGGATATAGATCCGTACCTGGAAGATTTGAAGCGGCGGCGGGACGGACAGCAGAATGAGCTGCTGCGATTGCAGATGACGGAATATATTAATTTCGTCGGGGAGCTGGTAAAGGGGAACGATATTATGACAAAATCTTTCTTTATAACGGTACCGTTTTCTTTTTTCGAGAGCCGGCGGCTTTCTTTGAAAGATAAAATGCTGGGCGCCGTACCGGGAAAGAACGCCAAGGGCGGTACAGGAAAAAAGCGAGGGGGCGGCGGAAAGATGGATGAAGCGACATTCGAGCAGAGCCGCAAACAGCTGTTGCAACGGGTGGAACAGGTGGCAGTCGGGTTGCGCGGGATCGGGTTACGGGTGGCGCCGTTGCAGACACAAGAAGTGCTTGAGCTGTTATACAATGCGTACAATCCAAAGACGTCGCGCAACCAACGTTTGGCGAATGTCGGCCTGCTGCAGGCAGACGAGAGTAACCCGGCAGATCTGACGCAACACGTGCAGCGCCGGAATAATTTGTGGGTTGAACGCTAGACATACGCCGAATAAAGACTTCACAGAGGCTCATTAATAGGCACATACGTAGAGCAGAAACACGACGGCGGCTGACTGATGTTGGCTACGTGAGGGAAGAACGCCAAGCCGGGTAAGTGCGGTTTCCGAGCTGGCCAGAGCTGTTCCGCAATTCCATTCAAAGAAGCAGCGGAATTTCGCACTACCTTTAATGTAATTCTTATAGCAGGAATGTCACCGCAGCCTATGCTCTTTTTTTCGCATTGGGAGTATGGGCGCAGCTCTGCTCTGTGTATGTCTTATTCCGGGGTCTGGTATACTTACAGCACCATGCTGAAAATCCTCGAGAAGCTTATTCCCCAGAAGAAGGGGGCGGGAGATAAGGAAAAGCCGGATAAAAAGGCGCCGCTTTCTCCGGAGGATACGGAAACACTGCGGCAGTACCAAGAAGGAGTGGTGCATATTCAAGATATTTTGGTGCCGGCAGGCGTGGGCGTTAACGCCAAATACCTTGAGATTGACGGTAAGTTTGCAGCCACGTTGTTTGTCCTGTCATATCCGCGCTACCTGGAGACGAACTGGCTGTCGCCGATTATTAATTTTGATGTGGAGTTTGACGCGGCGATGTATACCTATCCTCAAGATTCGGCGGCGATTTTGCGGCAGTTGAAACGCCGAATTACGCAAGTTTCCGCTTCAATGATTATGCGGGCAGAGGGAGGCAAAGTACGCGATCCGCAACTGGAAACTGCGTATCGGGATATTGAGGAGCTGCGAGACCGTCTGATCCAAGGGACGGAACGTTTTTTCAAGTCCAGTTTGTACCTGACAGTTTACGGGGATACCAAAGATGAGCTGGATGAAATTGTGGCCCAGCTGGAGGTGTTGTTGGAGGGCCGGCTTGTCTACGCTAAACCGGCACTGTTCCAGACGAAAGAAGGGTTCTTGACAACGCTGCCCCTAGGACAGGACAAGTTGGTGCGCCTGACCAATATGAGTTCGTCTTCATTGTCGACGTTCTTTCCCTTTGTCTCCTCTGACCTGACCAGTAACAACGGCATCTTATACGGCATTAACTTGCACAACAACAGCCTGATCTTGTTCGACCGCTTCAGCTTGGCGAATGCGAACTTGACGATGTTCGCGAAGTCAGGCGCGGGAAAATCCATCAAGGGATCGGAGCCGGTGCTGGTGCGGCAGGACGGCAGGGTACGTCTGTGCCCAATTCAAGAAGTTGTGGATGAGCTGATTGCCGCGCACGGCATTACCTATACTGATGATGAGCTAGAAGGCGTGGCGTTCCCTGATATTGAGGCGTTCAGCTTTAATAAAGATCTGCAGGGAGAATGGTCGCGCGTGACAGTGGCGGCACGCAAGGATGCGCCGCAAACATTCTACACGTTTACAACGAAAAGCGGCCGCGAGATTACCACGACAGGGGATCATAATATGCTGGTTTTACGCGACGGGAGCGTACAAGTCGTTAAAAGCACTGAGGTGAAAGCAGGGGAATATGTTCCTCTGCCGCGAGCGGTCGTAATGAACAAAGAGACTTCTCCCCGGACTATTAACCTACTCACGCGGCTTACACAGTGTCCACAGGGCATCTATGTTCTTGGGGCGCAGAACCTTATAGATGCGCACTACGAGAATCTGAAGACCGCTGTGATTGATACAAAGCTGGATCGGTATCTGTACAAATACCGTCAGGGAACGGCTATACCTTTACAGTACTTTCTCAAACTGCTTGATAGGCTTGGCATATCGCCGGACAACCTTCCTACTGGTCTTCGGGTGTGTTCAAAAAACGGAAATGCGGAGCGCAGCATTACGATCGAGCTGTCGCTTACTCCCGGATTCTTCCGGCTATTTGGCTATATTGTAGCCGAAGGAACGATCGGGAAAGATTTTATTATTTTGAGTAATACTGACCCGGAGCTTCTGCGCGACGCAGGCGATACGCTCCAAGAGCTGGGTGTGCCGTTTTACTATACTGACCGATCGTTACATATAGCTTCTCGAGTATTTGTTAATCTTCTGTGGGCAATCGGTTGTAAAGGTAAGTCTGCTCATAAGCATGTACCTTCGCTTGTCTTTGAGAGCTCCAGCGGGTTTCAGGCTGCTTTTCTACAGGGCTACTTTGAGGGTGATGGCGGTGTAGAGCGCTCATCATTATCGGCTGTCTCGAAATCCAAGGCTTTGATTGGAGAAATAAGCTACCTGCTGTACTCATTTGGGATCGTGGGACGTATTGCACAAACACGAAAAGAGGCAGTGGGCCAGCACTGGAAAGAGAAAAAAGTATACTGGAAATGCACGATATCAGGACAAGAAAACTTGCAGCAGTTCGCGGTATCTATTGGGTTCACATCGCAGCGCAAACAGGAAGCACTGGAGTGCATTGTTGGTACAGAGGCCAATACCAATGTTGATCTCATTCCAGAAGTTAGTCAGATTTTTGAGGAGCTTTCCCGCTTGTTTGGATTTCAGCTCCACGGCATTCACGAAATATCTGCCTGGAAACGAGCGGTACGATCGCCCTCCCCCCGCTCTCTCCAGCGAGTAGTGGCTCAAATTGAGGATCGAGTACACCGTTTCAAAGATCTAGCAGGCTCGCTGCATGTACTCGGTGAACTTCCCGTATTGGATGATGTTATTGCCCAGGGCCGAGGGGACCGGAACTTAAATCGCACATTGTGGCAGGAACTGGTCCAAAGCTGGCGGGTGGTTAAGACGCGAGGCGTTGAGCCGCGCTGCCAGAATGCCTTTAAGATGATTTCTGTCGTCAATGGCGTTGCGTACGAGCCTGCGACCGTCAAGCAGGCGGTGTACCAGGGGCTGCGGGAGGTGGGGCTGCAAACTAAATATCAATCGGGAAGCCTTCAGAATGCTCTTATTGCGCAACCGCGGAGCGATACCACGTACCGCACTATTCATAGTGCAGCTCGCGCGGTGTGGGATCGGTATTGGCAGGTACGAGATCATATGCTCCCACGGGTTGAGGAGCTTATTGTCCGCCTCAAGCAACTGGCCACCTCCGGCTTGTTCTGGGATGAAATTGTCAGTGTCGAGGAAGTTGCTAACACCTCTGATCCTTACGTGTATGATCTGACGGTAGATAATGAGGTGTTTCTGGCCGGCTACGGCGGAATGTTTATCCACAACTCGTACGCGGCGAAGTTGGAAATTATGCGCCATTTAATGTTCGGCACGGACGTGATTGTGATTGACCCTGAGCAGGAATACCGTTACCTCGCCGATGCCGTCGGGGGTTCATATTTACGCATTGCCGCCGCTTCCGACCATCGCATTAACCCGTTTGATTTGCCGGCGCTCAAAGAAGATGACGAGCCGGAGGGTGTACTGCGGGAGACGGTGTCGCGGCTGACGGGATTGATTTCACTCATGGCCGGGGGGCTGTCTCCGGAAGAGCAGTCGGTGACCGACCGCGGCCTGTGGGAGGCATACGCGCTGCGGGATGTGACACCGACGGCGAGGTGGGATAACCCTCAGGTGCCGACCTTGGAAGATTTTTACACGATCGTCAGCGATATGGAGGGCGGCAAGGGCGTAGCGCTCCGCATTGAACGGTATGTTTCGGGTACCTTTGCCGGCGTGTTCAACCGGCCGACAAACATTGATTTGGCCAAGCAGCTGATCGTATTCAACGTGCGAGACATGGAGGAGGAGTTGCGGCCGATTGCCATGTACGTGGTATTGGGTTTTATCTGGAATATGGTCCGGTCTGAACTAAAGCGGCGGCTGCTGGTCGTGGATGAGGCGTGGTTGATGATGCAGCATGAGGAGTCGGCACGTTTTATGTTCTCGATGGCGAAGCGGGCGCGAAAGTACTACTTGGGCGTAACAACGATTACGCAAGACATCCAAGACTTTTTACAGTCACCGTACGGCAAGCCGATCGTAACCAACTCGTCCTTACAGCTGCTCTTGCGGCAGAGTCCGGCATCCATTGACCTGCTGGCGGAAACGTTCTACCTGACCGACCACGAAAAGTTCCGCTTACTGGAAAGTGATGTCGGCGAGGGTATTTTCTTTGCCGGGTTAAAACATGTGGCGATCAAAATTGTCGCCAGCTATGCAGAAGACCAGATCATAACTTCGGACCCGCAACAGGTGCTGGCGATAGAGGCGGCGAAGCGGGAGTTGGAGAGCGCGGGTAGTTCATAATTGATTTTATGTCCGGAATTAAAATATGCATGGAGACCAGGTAAACACAATGCGAAGTACAGTTCGGCTTGTCTCGCGTGTATCTTATTTTGGCAGTTTCTGCGTTGTTGGCGTTATCTGTTTCATGTCACTTGCGCTTTCGGCTTTACCCGCTCAGGCACAGAATTGTGACTTCGGCCGCTTTGAAGTGGGTTTTCCCGGTTTAAGTAATGTCACGCGCGGCACGCCTATTTGCAGTTTCGCAGCAGGCGGCTCAGCCGGGCAGATATGGCTCAAAATATTGATTTCGGTGGCTAACTGGCTGCTCACGCTGATAATTATGCTCGGGGTGTTGGGCGTTATGATCGGCGGGTACTATTACATGGCGGCGGCAGGTGATTCCAGCCGAATCAAAACGGCAAAAGAATGGATCTTTGCAGCCTTGGCGGGAGTGAGTCTGGCGGTGATGGGCTATATTATTCTTCACACTATTAACCCCTCAACGTTATCTCTTTAGACTTTCGGGGCGATAGGAGCAGTGCTGCAATCAGCCAATATGTGGCGGCGAGGTCATTTTTCCAATAGACCGTGTCGGCCAGGCCGTGGATGAGAATTGCCAGCAGCATGACTGCAGCGTATTTTTGCACTGCGGATCCGCGGCGGGCGCGTACCAGCAGCCAGGCATTGAGCGCAATGAACGCAGCCAGCCCGCTGAATCCTGTGTTGAGCCAAAATGACAGGGGCCAATTGTGAGGGTCGCGGAAAACGAATTCAGGCAGCGGCTCTACTGATGCGGACCTTAGAGGTTGGCGCTTGGCGCTTGGCGGATTGGCCGACTCGTATTCGTAAAAGCGCTCATGGAGCTTTTGCTGGTGGGCGGGTTCAAATTGGCCCAGACCGATGCCCAGCCAAGGGTGCTCCTGCACGAGCTCGCTGCCAATGCTCCAGAGCTGCCGGCGGACATCCAAGGATGTGGGAGCGCCGCTGCTAAGATAGGCGATTTTATCCCGCGCGCCTAGGGCGGCGAAGGCGAACACGGCAAGTGAGAGCAGTACTGCTGCGCCCTTTTTCCTTCCCTTGGACGCGCTTCGTGAAATCCTTGAGCGACGTTGGGTTACGGCCTGCCCGTCTTTCGTTGAAGAGGAGCGCGCCGTTTCCATTGGCTTTATGAGCAGCAGCGCTATGCCAACAGCCAGTAATGGTGCGATAATCCCGGCCAGGGACTGTGTTGCGGCGACGGCGCCGAAGAGCAGTAATGCACTCACCCCGTACCTCGGTTGGGAGAGAGCTTGCCACAGGACGGCGGCGGTGAGAGGTGCCAGATAGAGGGCGAGTGAGTTGGATACGTCATATATACCGACAAGGCGGCCCTGCTGACGGGGCAGACTGAAAGCTATGGCGGCAATCACCAGGGCGCTGCCAACGGCTGCGGACAACACGTGCCGGCGCAGCGCCGGCTGTTGTCGGCCGGCGGCATAGAGCAGGCCGGCAAACAGCATGGGGATTACAAACCACCCTTTAAGTATACCGAGACTGACGGCGGGTTGGCCGGAGACGAGTGTACTTACAGCCGCAGCCATTAGCAGCGCGGCGGCGAGGGCGGCAGGCAGACGCGGAATTGCGCGAAGGGCTGCAGCCCAGGCGTCGCGCTGTACGGGCTTAAGCGCGCCAGCCAACAGAACGGCTGCAACTATCATCTCCCAGACATTCGTCGGCACACCGTATGCCGTATGCCGAAGAAGAAAGGTGGGAATGAGCGTGACGCTGAGCACTAAACCGCTTGGATAGTGGCGAAAGGAAAGCAGGAAAACGAACCCCGCTAACACCAGGCTAATCAGTAGGGGTCCAATCATGCGAAAAAGGAAAGCGAACCGCAGGCAACAAAGCCGTCGCTAAAGCTGTGACAGGCCGATGAAGTCCAGACAACACACAAATACAAGATACTATCATCGCATTTGTCTTTGGTGTTCGGCAGATTGTGCTTTGTTGGAGCATTGTGCTTTGTGTTTTGTACCTGTCCGTTTAAGTGCTGTTGTTCCTCTGTGAAAGAGCCGCGGCGATTATGAGGCTGAGTATGAGTAATAGATGACTATATAAGAGGCTATTTACAAATAAGGCATGGACGGCGAGGGCGGCAGCCGCAGCAGCGGCGGCGGCTGGATAGGGGTCGGCGGTGCGCCACGCACGCACGATAAGGCTGCGGGTAACGGCGGCGGCGGGCAGCAGAAAGAGTACGAGTCCGGGCAAGCCAGTAGTTATCCAGAGGGTAAGATAGCTGTTATCGGCACCGGCACGAGAATGTACGGTAAAATCATTGATGAGTCCGACCTGACGGGCGGTAAATTGGTACGTGTTGTAGCCAACACCGAGCAGCGTGTGCTCACGGGCAAGCGGCCAGACGGCGCTGAGCGCATCACGGCGCAGATTGTAGGTAGCATCAGGCCAGAGCAATCCGGTCAGCCGCTGATGCAGCAACGGCATCGCGGCGGCGACGGTCAGGGCGGCCGCAATTGCCAAGATACTGACGGCACGGCGGCGTGAGGCGGAGAGACGCTGCAGCGACGGCGCGGCAGCCGGAATAAAAATCAGTGCGGCGGCGGCGGCGGCAATAAAGCTGCCGCGGGATTGGGTTGCGAGCAGAGCAGCGAGGGAGGCTGCGATGAGAAAAAAACTCCATACCCGGGCAAGTTTGCCAGAATGAATTCGCGGAATCCATACTGTCCAAAAACCAAATAAAACAGTAAATACACGACCGAAGGCCCGAACAAGACGAGGCGGCGTGTTTCTCTTTTCTGAATTTGGCAATATTTGTGATTTGAGTTTTGTGCTTTGTGCCTTGCCCGATAGGGTGTTCAGGCTCCAGGCAGCGGCGTAGCATGCCATCATGACGCAGGCAGCACCGAAATAGTTAGGGTCGAGCCAGGTACTGACCAGCCGGCCCTGATGAGGATCCCAGCCGGCCGGCACCAGCGACTGTAAATTCGGCAGCAGGAATAGTTGCAGTGCACCGAAGAGCAATAAAGCGGCCATGGTCCACCGCACTGTCCGATGCAGTGCGGCCGGCGTCACAACCAAGGTTAACTCCAGCAGCGCCGGCAGGACTAGGACTCCCGCGAACAGCCGCACCCAATACGCGGCAGCAATTGCGCCGGCGCCGGGCGGCAGCGTTGGCGCAAATACGATTACTAAGCCGGCGCTGACAGCGGCAAACGGCGTCCAGAGCAGGGTATAATGGACGGCCGACATGACAAGGCGCCGCGTTTGCCAGGCGACCGCGCCGGCGGCAACAGCCAGCACAACCACCGCGCCGTCGCTGGGCAGCAGGCCGCCGCCCTGTCCAGGCAGCGGAAGGCGGACAACCTGACCGCTTACGAGCGAAAAACTGACTCCAACTAAGGCGGCAGCCGCCAGCAGTCGGGAAGCGGTCCGACTGCCTAGACTACGTGCCGTTGCCAATGGCGATAGAGACGTCGGGCTATCCGTACCGTGTACCATGTCGGTTTAGCGTACTGTTTGCGAAAGTACTTGTCAGCCGATTCGTCATACCAGCGTGTTTTCTGCACGGTATCTGTTGAGCTTGCCCCCCTCCGATGATGAACGCGTGCGGCTGGGACATAGATGACACTATACCCGGCAGCGTAAGCCCGCCGGCAGAGATCAACATCTTCCCAGTACAAAAAAAACTGCTCATCAAAGCCGCCGAGGCGGCGGAATACACCGGTGCGGACCAGCATGGCGCCGCCGGAGACCCAGCCGGCGGTACATACTACGTTGCCTGAGTCCCTGCCACGGCTTACCCCCGTTGCGTGTTTGCTTAAGAAGCTGCGCGCCCGTCGGGGGGAGGCCAGCCGCGTCACCCCTGGCCACGTAATATTTTTTATGTGACGAGTTAATAGGGTGAGCGGCGTGACGGCCGGGCCTAAAGAGCGGCGCTCCAGCCGACCGGCTTCATCATGCAATGCCAGTCCGGCGATGGCAGCCTGAGGCCAGCGGCGGAGGGCGTTCCGGGCAGCGTTTAAGGCGCCGGGGGAAAGAGCAGCATCAGGATTAAGAAAAAGCAGTAGGTCATCTGCAGACGGCTTTTTCTGCCGGACGGCAGCATGCGCGCCCCGATTTGCGGCCGCAGCAAAGCCGCTGTTCATTGCCAGCGGCAGGTAGCGAGCCCGAAACTGTGCGGCGATGCCGCCAAGCGTCCCAGCAGGGCTGTTGTCAACAATGATGATACTATCCGCGTTGTTTTCCCGCAGACTGCGGCAACAAGCGATAAGATCGGCAGGAGCGGTGCGATAGGCAACGATGACAGCGGTGATCATGGAGCGGTGCAATCAGTAATCAGTATATGGGGCGAGGCCCCGTGACGCCGGTATCGCGGAGAGCTTGACGGACAGTCCGGCTGCTGCCCGGATGAAGTGCATGGTACAGACGGCGGAGCTGGTTGCGCACGCGCCAGTACCACCGCCAGGGCAGCGGCAGCTCCTGTTGTAAGAAGGCGGCGCCGTTACGGACTAAGTAATATAACTCGTTATCCCCCCGGGATGATACTGCCGCGGCGTGCCGGGCAAGCACCGTATCGCTGGCAAGTAAGGTGATGCCCCGGCGCCGGGCAGTGAAGCTTATGGCAACATCTTCCCAATAAAGAAAATACTGCTCCGGCCAGCCGCGCAGGCGCAACCAAACGCGGTAGGGAGCGGCTATCAATGCGCCGTTCAGGTACGGCACGCTCCGGCCGGCGGCATGCGTCTGCCGGCGGTTTGTTTGGTGCGCGCCGGCGGGCTGCAGTGTGAGCGCCGCCCGACCGGTCCACATGTTGAGACTGCCCATACCCGCTTGGATAGTGCCGGCCCGGAGCGTTGCTGTGCCGATCAAGGCCGGGGCCGTTTGCTGAGCAGCCAGGCGGCGCAGGACAGCTATCGCTTGCGTTTCTACAATGACGTCATTATTCATACAGATGACAAGGTCATCAGATTTTGCCCCGCTGCCGGTCAGTGCGCCGAGGCCAAAATTCAACCCGCCGCCGTAGCCGGTATTGCGCGGCGGGCGGATCACCCTGACGGCCGTATTTCCCGGCGGATGATTTGCAGGCAAGACATACGGTTCGGGACTATGATCAATGACCCAGATGTGTTCTGGCGGCGGGGCAGCTGCTAGCAGTGCAGCGAGGGCGTGGTTTGTCCGTTTCTGATCCCCATAATGGACTACAAGTACCCAACATTCTCTTTTCTGTGGATTGGTTGTGGAAAAACGTGTTGATAACTGCTGATTCTTTGTGGACAACTTGTTCATACAGGCTTTTTTTACTTTAATCGCAGTTCTTGTTTGACACCCTGCCAGAATTCAGTGTCGGCAGCCAGTGAAAACAAGCGGGGCGTAGTTACCCGTGAGCCCGTGTGCTTGAGCAGAAGCTTTAAAGCAGCATGAGCGCCGGATTGAACCAATAGGTGCTGTTTTATACGGCCTCGCAGCGACCGAACCGGCAGCAGGCGGACAGCGGGGTGGAGTTGTTGGTACCGAGGAAGCTGACGGCCGGCGGCAGCTTGACGGCGGAAAATGTCAGCGGCGGAGTACCGGTGGGTGTGTAAGCCGATTGCCTCATGCAGCACATACAGCGTACATCCGGCGGTTTGCAGACGCCGGCCCAGTTCGAGGTCTTCCCAGCCATAGCCGGTAAAAGTTTCATTAAAGGTACAGCCGCGCAACAACCCCGCTTTGGCAGAAAGATGTGAGGCATACCAATACTGTGCCGGCGGGGCGGTCGAGATTCCTAGGAGCGCGTCAAAATTATTCTGGGGTCCGCCATGGATCAGCCACTCCATAAACGGTGTGGGGGACAGGCGCGGGTCCCAGCGAACCATGCCCAGGCCGGCGGCGCGCATCGCTGTCTCTCGCCGATGGAGCGCAAAGTGCCGAGCAACTGCCGCCGGCCTTAAGATTATGTCCGCGCCAAGCAGTAAGACTATGTCAGCGGCGGCCTGCTCCAGAGCCAGATTCCTCGCTGCGGCGGCACCCCGGCGATGGGTATCGATAATTTTCAGATCAAGCCGTCCTGACCGGCAGGCGCGTCTGGCAACGGCACTGGTGCCGTCGGTTGAGCCGTCATCGGCCAGGATGAGACGAAGACGGTCGCCGGCAGTTAATTTCTGCCGGCTAAGAGCGGCGATAACACGGGGAAGGGTGTGCTCCTGGTTGCGGGCAGGCATGATAATATCGCAGGTCATATTTCGGATGGGCGCGGTCTGTTGCTGCCGGATGGCAGTTCGGCAGCGGCAGTTGATGCAGTAAGAAGCGGGAAGTAGCGACGGAGACGGAGGGCGGCCGCTACCGCCGCTGCCGCTGCGAGCGCGGCGGGCAAACGGAGGTAGACCGGCAGCGCAGACGGCAGCGTGGAGAGCATGACTACACTAGTCAGCGCCACAGCAACGCTGGCGACAAGACTGCGCACCGGCAGCAGCAGCGGCAGCTGCCGGGCGACCAGATAGCCACCTCCAAGCGCGGCAGTGAGTTCGACCCCGACTGTTGTCCACGCGGCGGCGGCGGCGCCGAAGCGCGGGATCGCCAGTAGGTTGGCGGCGGCGTTGCCGAAGACAAGCACCCCATACAGCTTGAGCAAGTTGCGCTGCTGCTCCAGACCGATGAGGGCAAATCCGAATATATTTCCCACGCTCATGGCAGCCAGTGCCAGGCTGATGATCTGCAATAACGGCGCAGAGGCCCGAAATGATTCTCCGGCCCAAAATGTCATAATCGCACCGGCCTCATGATACAGCAGAGGGACAACCGCGGCACCGAGCAGGACCGCGGCGGCGGCGCCTTCGCTGACATATCGGCCGGCTACAACGCGGCGGCCGGCGTGCAGGGCGGCTGCCAGGCGCGGCAGCAGCAGCCCGCCGAGCATGGCCGGAAAAAATAACAGGTTTTCCACTAAACGAAATGCCTGGCCGTACAGCCCCACTTCTTCCGGCGGACGGAAGAGGGAAATCATGACTAAATCGGTCTTGAAGTATAACGCACCGAGAAGCAGCAGGGCGCCGATCGGCCAGGAAGTACGCGCTAGCTGCTGCCACGCAGCTTTACTATACCGGAGAGACGTAATCCGTTGCGGGGAAAGTGCCTGATGGACTGCCAGAGCGGTTCCGAGACCGGCGGCCAGGGCGGCAGCGGCGGCCGGCAAGGTGAGCCGGCCGGCGGCGGCGAGATATCCGATGACGGCCAAATGAACGGTGCGGCCGGCAAGGTCTCCGGCCACGGCCCGCCACATACTTTGGCGCTGCTGAAAGATACCCATGAGCAGCTGGCTGAAGGACTGCGCCATACCGCCGGCGGCGATGATGAGGTATATGCCGGGGTAGCCGCGTAACGCCGGCAGGGTTTGCGCCAGTCCAAAACCGATTGCCGTTACGCCAATGAGCAGCGCCAACCGAAGACCGGCAACATGTGACAGTAGCTCTCCTGCCTCATCCGGCCGGCGGGCTACTTCCTTGGTGAGGGTGAGATACAGTCCGAAGTCGGCGACGGAGTGGATAAGCGCAACGTACGAAAAAATCAACAAGTAGACGCCGACTGTTTCTGGGCCGAGCAGGCGAGCTAAAAGGGCGGCAATAACCAGCCCGGCGGCAGTTCCGACCAGACGGCCGGCGGCGGCGATAACGGTATTGGCAGCAATGGAGCGGCGGATCATAGACGCAGAAAAGGTTAGTTATTGCCAAGCATACCCTGCATCACCAGGTATGACTGCCTTACGTTAGACATGAATTAAATTTTGACGACACAAAAACCGGCATAGAACGCTGATTGCCGAGGGTACAAACACAACGGACGGAGCTGCTTCTATTTTTTTCTTTATGATCTGTCCTGGCTCCAGGCACGTTTTTTTACGCTGCGTGTTTTTGTTTTTACGTTCTTAAATAAACACGGGCCGTACTACGACGCGGCGGTTGGGTTCATCGCCCAAACTTTCCGTGCGTATGTCTTGCCGGGCGGCCAGAGCGGCATGAACCGTATGGCGTTCGGCTGCCGCCATGGGCGGCAGGACAACCGCCCGGCCACTCTTGCCGACTTGGCGGGCGGCTTGTTCGGCCAATTGGGACAACATTCGATCACGGGAGGCAATATATTTATTAACGTCAACGATGACGTAGAGTGTGGGGGACAGACTGCGGCGGATAATGGCGCGAATGAGGTGCTGCAGAGCATACAGATGGGCGCCGCGTACCCCGATGAGCATGCGGCCGCTTTCCCCTGCGGATATGGCAACATGCAGAGCAGGGCTGGGATCTGCGTCCTGGCTTTTCACTATTTGCACCGAACAGCTGATGGCGGCGCCGGCAAAACCAAGCAAATCCAGCAAACGGCGGATATGCTCTTCAACAAGAGTGACTGTTTCTTGGCTGACGGCTGCTGTGGCGACACGTTGATTCATATACCCTAGTTAGAAGTGTACGCTGCTAGGCTGCCGGAAATCCAGATACATTGAGATATTTCTTGAAGAGGTACTGCTGTGCAATTCCGAAGAGCGTGGAAACCACCCAGTACAGGCCGAGCGCCGCGGGCAGGCGGGCGGCGATAAGAACGGTCATCGCCGGAAAAATGTAACGCATGTTTTTCTGCATGGCGGCCATCATTTGAGCAGATTGATCGTCTTGCGCTCCCGGAGCCGGGGCCGGCGCTCCGGCCAGCCGCATGAGGATAAATTGAGCGGCACCGGCTATGGCGGCGAGCAACAAGCTCGGTTCCGTTAATTGCAATCCTAGAAAGGTCAGTCGGGCGGTTTCCGGCTGACTGACAAAAGTGTACAGCAAATGATAGGTTTCCGGGCTGATGCCTAAGAGAAAAACCCGATACAAGGCCAACAGGATGGGAAGCTGGATAAGCAAGGGTAAACATCCGCTGGCTGGGTTAATACCAGCCTCGCGATAGATGCGCATTGTTTCTTCCGCTTTTTTCGCTTGGTCATGCTTGTGCTGCTCCTGGATGGTGGCCAGCTTCTCTTTCACCTGCTTCATTTTCTCCTGATTGCGTTGCATGTGCCGTGCCTGATGTATAGCCGGAGGCAGTAGTAAAAGCCGGACGAGTATCGTGACGATAATGATGCTGATGGCAACCTCATGGCTTGGCATCAGGTTGGTTATCCCCACTACGATATTAAACAGCGGCCGGATGAGTATTTGGCTAAAGATGTCGCCGATAGACATAGGTGAGTCTTCTTTTACGGGACGGGGTCATTGCCGCCCGGACTGAATGGGTGGCATCGTACCAGCCGGAGCAGCGCCAGCGGAACTCCTCGCCAGCCGTATCGCTGCAGCGCACCGGCGGCGTACTCGGAACAAGTCGGGGAAAAACGGCAGGCGCCGCCGGGAATAGCTCCGCGCAGCAGTCCATGATCAGGCGAGATAGTCCGTTGATACCCGCGGATAGCGGTCAGCAGCAGCCGCACCGGAGGACTTAGGCGGCGGTGCGGCGGCAGGCGGCGGACAAATGCCAATTGTAGTTTCATTGCGGGCGGGGAGTATTTACTTGCTTGCCTAGTGTAGCACGGTATTTTTCCAGACTGGCTACTATTTCTGGCCAGCGTGCGGCTGCCAGGGCCGGACGAGCAATCCACACCGCCGCTGCCGGCGAGCCGGCGGGCCGGAGCTGCCGGTCTAAATGCCGCAGCCATCGCTGGAGCCGATGACGGACAACAGCACGCCGGGCGATTTTTTTACTTACCACTGCTACAAACGGGCGGGCGGGCGCAGGTGAGAGCGGCTTTTCATAGATAGTAACCAGCGGCGTTTGGATGCGTCGTCCGGTACGGATGACTTCATTGATTTCTTTCTGGTTCATACGCATAAGCCTACATGAAAAATGAGACGGCGTAGCGTAAAAATATATCAAGACCAGTAGAGACCTGGGTCTTCACAAGACCTAGACAAGAGCAAAGTAACTAAAACACCACAACGCCGCACTGTCTTTACTCTTGGCTGTCGATGTTTTATTTAGCTTTGGTGCACATTCTGCACTATGCGTCTCTGCAATCGGGGGGCCGGGCAATCTTGTTCTTTGTAATCTAATTTTTATTACGCCGTCGGCGCGAGACTCTGACGGCCCTTTTTTCGACGACTGGCAACTACATTAACGCGACGCTTGCGCTGCTTGGCAGCTAAAAAACCAAATTTTCTTGCCCGGCGGCGCTTTGAAGGTTGATATGTTCTTTTTGGCATTAGCCGTATAGTACTTAATCTTTCACTACGGGTCAATTAGTTTTTCACCATTGTGGATAACCTTGGGGATAACCTTTTTCTTTTTTGTTGCCTTCAGTCTCTTTTCATCTTTTAGTGCTTGTTTTAAGCATTAGTAAACTTTTTTGACTTTCCACACCTTTTCCACTTTTTTCTCTATTTTGCTCTTTACCTTCCTGTGGATAACCATGGTATGCTGGTTTGATGTCTTGTTTTTTATTATATCGTATACATGCCAACACGCACTAAACTGATGGATGATGAGCAGTTATGGCAAGCAGCGTTGGGACAGTTGGAGCTGCGTGTGAGCCAAGGAAATTTTCTAACCTGGTTTGCGGCAACGCGAATCCGAGAGCGCAGGGAAGGAACTATTACTGTTGAGACACCATCAGCTTTCACGTATGAGTGGTTGTCACGGAAATATTACCAAGATATTCTTGAGGTTTTGCAAAATTTAGACCCGTCTATCCAGCAACTTACGTTTACCGTGCAGACAGCGCCGGTGTCCCAGCGTCCGTTAAAGAAAAACTTCCGTATTTTAGCGCGCAAGCTTATGCGCACACCCCCCGTGCAGGCGGCAGCACCGGCAGCCGACGAACGAGTCAGCGGGCTAACAAAAACGCTCAATGCAAAATATACCTTTGAAACATTTGTGGTTGGTTCAAGTAATGAAATTGCGTATGCCGCTTGCCGGGCGGTAGCGGCGCGTCCGGGGGAAGCGTACAACCCGCTCTTCCTTAATGGTGGAGTCGGCCTAGGAAAAACCCATCTATTACAATCGATCGGCAATGAGATTGTTAATATGCGGAAAGGTGCCCGCGTGTTGTATGTATCCTCGGAGAAGTTCATTAATGAGTTTGTCCAATCAATTCGTAACCGGACAACACAAAAATTTAAACAATATTATCGAGAAGTGGATGTCCTTATTATTGATGATGTGCAATTTATGGCCGGTAAGGGGAAGACTCAGGAAGAGCTTTTCCACACCTTTAACGCCCTCTACAGCCAAAATAAGCAAGTTATTTTAAGTTCTGACCGCTCTCCCCGGGCTATTCCCACCTTTGAAGAGCGGCTACGCAGCCGCTTGTCCGGCGGTATGATTGTTGATATTCAACAACCGGATTATGAGACACGGCTTGCAATTATTACTACAAAAGCGCAGGCAAAAATTTCCCTTTTTGATGAAGACGCCCTAGCGTACATCGCTAAAAATATTCAAAAAAATGTCCGGGAACTTGAAGGGGCTTTAAACCGAGTTATTGTCCACTGTGAACTAGCCCAACAGCGAGCCACTTTGCCGTACACTAAAAAGATTTTGGAAGGTATCTTGGAGCAGCACCACCAACGCAGTATTGATTCCCAAAGCGTTCTTACTATTGTAAGTTCTTACTACAACCTTTCACTGGAAGACCTATGCGGTAAATCGCGTAAAAAAGAAGTAGTGCGGCCGCGGCAAATAGCTATGTACTTATTACGCAAAGAAAATAATGTGTCATTTCCTACGATTGGTGACTTTTTCGGCGGCCGCGACCACACCACCGCCATGCACGCCTGCGAGAAAATAGAAAAGTTGCTTGAGCATGACGAAGACCTTCTGCAGGAGCTTAACTTTATTCGGGAACGATTGTATGCATAACCAGTGGACAGTTGTACCTGCCGCCGGGGAAAACTGCGGCTGTGCTGATATTTCTTCCCCAACCCGTGTCGGTTCTACCCTATTTTTCCCCAGAATATTCCCGTGGTTTTCCTCAAGATATGCATTTAATTTTCTCTTGCTGCAGCCGGTAGTTCCGGTTTTCCCCATAAGCGGCAGTGCCTACTACAACTACTATTATCCTTATTAGTTATTGGTGTGTTTATGAAGTTTGTATGTACGCAAAAAAACTTGCTTCGCGGACTGGCTGCTGTTTCGCCGTTATCGAGCCGTAATCCGCAATTACCGATTTTACAACACGCGCTTCTGGCCGTGTCTGATGGGGTATTACGATGTATAGGGACTGATCTTGAGGTAGGCGCCCGGGCGCAGGTTGGCGGCAAAGCGGAGCGGGAGGGGGCATGCGCAGTGCCGGCTCGGAGGTTGCTGGAGTTTGTGCAACAGCTGCCGGGGATGCATCCGCTTACCCTGGCGGTGGTTTCAGGATCATTACGTGTTTCTACCGAGGGATATTCAGCCCGCTTCCCTACTGCTCCGGCTGATGATTTTCCGCTCTTACCGGAACGTCCAGACACGGAACCGGTTATTCTAGAGGGGAGACGGTTGAGTACGGCGCTTACCCACACCGTGTTTGCTGCGGCGCGGGATGAGTCGCGTCCGGAAATCCGCAGTGTTTTTGTACACGGTGCTGATGGGACGGTACGTTTGGCCGCAACCGATAGTTTCAGGTTAGCTGAACATACGCTGCCAGCAGCCGGTATAAAAGAATTCTCCTTATTACTACCGCTGGTGGCGGCGCAGGAGTTTATCCGGTTATTCAGTGAAGCGGAGCAGGTTCAGGTTTTCGCCGGTCCCAACCATCTTGTGGCTCTTGGAGACGGTATTGAACTGTCTTCGCGTTTGGTTGACGGTTCGTATCCGGATTATCGGCAAATTATTCCCGACTCTTCACTAACACGCGGCAGCGTGAAGCGAGAGGAATTTTTGCGGGCGTTGAAAGTATTGAACGTTTTTTTACCGCGGGATTCACGGCGGGTAACGGTTCAGGTTCGTCCCGGCGAGGGCCGACTTTCGTTGACCGTTGCCGGCGGGGCGGATGCCGGAGAAGGGGCAGTGACCGTTTCATTTTCCGGTGAAGGGGAGGATGTGGAGGCATTGTATAATATCTCTTATCTTTTAGACGGGATCACCCATTTGGCCGGCGAGTCGTGCGAATTACGTTGGCGCGGCGCAGAGGATCCGTTTATGTTGCTGCCGGAGGGGCGGAAAAACAATTCTCTTTATTTAGTTATGCCGATCCAAGTGTAATGAGGTGTGACGGGTGTGTATCTACATGGCGATACGGGCAGAGGCGGTATGAATCGGCTGTGGGATATATGGTATGCGTCTTGAGCGGTTAGGGTTGTCCCATTTTCGGAACTTGGGCGGAGAGAGTGAGTTTGAACTGCCGCCGCAAGGACTACTTGCTGCTGTGGCGCCGAATGCGGCCGGAAAGACTAATTTTCTTGAGAGTATTGCGGTGTTATTGCGCGGCAAATCGTTTCGGGCGCCGTTGGCAGCGTGCGTGGCTTGGGGGCAGCCGGGCTTTATGGTGTGGGGAGATGTGACGGGCAGTGAGACCTCCCGGGTGGCGGTACGGTATCAAGCTGACGGGGGTAAGCTGCGAATTGAAGAGGAGGGTGAGGTAGTTTCACTGTTGCCGTTTTATGCGCGGTATCCGTATGTGCTGTTTGTACCGGAGGATACGTTCTTATTCTCACGCGGGCCGGCCGGACGCCGTAGTTTTCTCAACCAAATGCTCGTAGCGCATACGTCCTACTTAGCTGCGTTGGTGCAATATTACCGGGTGTTGCGCCAGCGCAACCAGGCGTTAAAAAGCGCCCGCAGTGCCGAAGCTGTGGGAGTATGGACCGAATTGTTGGCAGAACATGCAGCTGAAGTGTGGCGGTTCCGTCGGGGGGCGGTGCAGTTTTTTGCCGGCCGGACGGAAGCCTTATACCAAGAGTTGACAGGCGAGCGGCGGGAGTTGTCGGTGCGCTGGCAGCCGGGAGCGCAGGCGCCGGAAGCGTTTACAGATGAGCTGGACCGGCAGTTTTCAGCTTCGGTGCGCGCAGGGCATACGTTGACCGGGCCGCATCGGGATGATTTTATAATACTGACGGACGGCCGACCGGTGGCGGCGGTATTGTCGCGGGGGCAACTGCGCGGATTGGCTTTGGCGCTAAAAGTGCTGACGTACCAGTATTTAGTACAAGTATGCAAGCGGGAACCTCTGGTTTTACTGGATGATGCCTTAAGTGAGTTGGATGAAACGCGCGGCGCGGCGCTGCTAAATCACTTGCCGGCCGCTGCCCAAATTTTTCTGACTTGCACACGATTACCACGGGCATTGGCACGTGCAGACTCGGTGTTCGCGTTAGATTTGCGGCGGCTTATTACTGTTCCGAATCGGGAGCGGGCGGCGGCATGAGCTTCCAGTCATTACGCGAAGCGCTGGGCGGCCGGTTGCCGGCGGCGCCGATTTTGGAAGAAGGGGATATTCAGTATGCTGTGGAGGAATTGCTTTGCCAGTATCTTCCCCGAGCGGCTTTTCAAGTCCGAGTGACGCCGCGGCGCGTTAAGATTACCGCTCTCTCACCGGCAGTCAGGCAAACGGCGCTGTTGTTACAGCCAGATATTATTCGGTTGCTTGATGATGAGCTGCAGGTGTCGGTACGGGCAGTATACGTCACTCAATGGTGATAGTGTGCTTGCTTGATTCGGCAGGGTTGCCGGTTTTGTCGTACGCAACAGTATAGACTTCATAGGTGCCGGGACCAGGAGAGTCTTGCCAGACGACTTCATAGCGATTAGGCGCCGTCGGGGAAATTTCGCTGGTGCGGTCAATCCGGCGGGTGGACGTTTCTCCCTCTTTACGAAAGAGCACGTCGACAAGTTCGATACCGTTGGCGTCACTGGCGGTGGTCTTGACGGTGAGCGGAAAGCTTTCAGCGGTTACGCGACTACCGTCTGTCGGGGTGTGCAGATTGATGCTTGGCGGCTCATCGTCCGGATTGATGATAAATGTGCGGTGTGCCCGACCGATGAGGTTATTTTCTGTAATGGCCAGAACCAACAAGGTTTTGCGCCCACTGAACTGTGCCGGGAAGGAAAATGAAGCTTCAATTGGTCCTTCTGGTCCCCGCCGAGCAATTTCTTCGTTGTCGAGGAGAAAACGAACTTCACGCAGCGAGTGTGGGCTGTCCACATCGACGGTAATTTTGACCGGGCTATTTTTGAGGATCGTGGTATTTGGTTCGGTGATCGTAACCTTGGGTAAATCTTCAGCGGAGCTGGCATTACATACGGGTACCGGCAGCGAGGTGACATAGCGGGTCTGGTCGGGTTCAAGCGGCTTTTCTTTTTGTTTATCCACCCATGCGTGTACTGCCTGTTCCCAGCGGGTGAATTGCGGGTCGGCTTCGGCCCGATCCGGCGGTGCCCCCCATGGTTTATCTTTCCGGACGTAAAAGAGGATGTTATGAATTTCTTTAAAAGTTGTCGGTGTTCCCAGGGCGACAGGACAATCTAGTGTGTAGAGGATTTTTGTTTCTTCCTCCCATTTACCTTTTACTTCGGCTAACTCGCCGCGCAGGATGGGGTGGGGGATATCGGTGATTGGTTCCGGCTTCACGAATTGTTCGATGGGAGTGTTGCTTAACGCTTGTCGCATGAAGCTATTCCAAATCGGTCCGGCGGTGACTACCCCGTCCGCGGCTTCGCGCATCGGGGAGTTGTCATTGTTACCCACCCAGACACCGGCAGCCAACGATGGTGTGTAACCCATTGTCCAGCCATCGCGAAAATCTTGGGTGGTGCCGGTTTTGGCCGCAACCGGACGGCTACCGAGTTGCAGGGCAGAGCGGGCGCCAAATGTGGGGGTGCGAGCGTTATTGTCGGAAATAACGTCGGAGATGAGGCGGGCCAGTTGAGACGGTATCACTTGTGTGCCGGGATCAGGATCCTGGCTGGTATCGAGCAGCACCTCATTGCCCAGGGTAACTTTCAGCAGCGGGCGATGGGGGTGGCGCACACCGTCATTCGCGAACACACCGTAGGCGGACACTTCGTCAACGAGCCGCACTTCACCGCCGCCAAGCACGAGCGAGAGCCCGTAGCGGTCA
>Ga0210057_1001910_pt1 | contig 30762 bp, 25 predicted proteins | sample CryGeyCG2114_010_2_FD_183968 | JGI IMG/M metagenome (GOLD analysis project Ga0210057, IMG submission 183968) | Groundwater microbial communities from aquifer - Crystal Geyser CG10_big_fil_rev_8/21/14_0.10 (SPAdes) (version 2) | ecosystem: Environmental > Aquatic > Deep subsurface > Groundwater ...
GGCACTCCACAAGCCATTGCTTCTACAGGTGCTAGGCCAAAGCCCTCCATTAAAGAAGGGAAGACAAATATATCAGATGATTGCAAAATTTCAATTTTTTTATCTTCTTCTAAATATTCCCAAAAAGTAATTTTTTTATCTACATTGTTTTGAATTGCATATTTTTTTAGTGCAGTTAATTCTGGGCCATCACCTATAATATTAAAATTAACATCAATTTCATTTATGTTTTTAGCAATATCTATAATAAAACTTATATTTTTTCTTTTTATTAAAAATCCACAAAAAGTTATTTGTTTCTTCTCGTCGTTGTCTGCATTTCCATTTTTAACCTCTTTATATTTTTCAGATATACCGCAATATGATTGAGTTATTTTTTCCGAAGATATTCCGTATTTTTTTATCAAATTTTCCTGAGTTGTCTCCGATATTGTAATTATGTGATCCCATTTTTTGATTAATAATTTATCTATTAAGTTAAAAATAAAGTTTTTCTCAAGATGAAAATAAGTTGTCACAATTTTTATATCTCTGGCAAAAAATTTTTTAAACAACCATGCGCCAATGCCAACAAAATAAGGGGAGTGGACTCTCAAAATTTTAAAATTTATTTTTTTGTGTATTCTATATAATTTTGGAAGAATGGCTAAGTTATATAAATAGGAGTAATGAATATATGGAATACTCAAATTATAAACCTCCCAATTTTTTTGATTTTTATCATAATTTTTTCCATAGGGTAGGATTATTTCAATTTTATTTCCTAAATCAGCTAATCCTTTTAAAACCATTTCATCATAAACCTCTCCACCAGCATTTGAGTTTTGTTTTAGTCCATATTGTGGTGAGCAAATTATCATAGAATTATTTTGTTAGTAAATAAATTAATCTCATATATACACCCTCTAAACGCATAGGAAAATTTGATTTTCTAGTCATGCTTTTTTTTACAATTCTGTACCACAATAAAAAACTATTAAGATTTGCCATCTTATTTTTTTTAATTATTCTTAGCCAATATTCATAATCTTGAGCATATTTTATTTTTTCATTGTAAAGACCTACATTATTTATAATTTCTTTTCTCATCATAACGCTTGGATGGATAAAAGGATTATGGAATAAAATCATTTTCCTTATTTCTTTGTTGGTTGTTGGGGTTTTGTATTCGCCGATTTCATTTCCATTTTCATCTATATTTATTGCCCATGTCCCACAAAGAGCGATATCTTTATTCTTTTCCAAAAAATCTATTTGCTTTTCAAATCTTTTGGGCATTGATATATCATCCCCATCCATTCTAGCGATGTATTCTCCCTGTGCTAATTTTATCCCTTCATTTAACGATCGAGTTAGGCCCTTATTTTCTCTTGAAACTAATTTTATTCGTTCGTCTTTTTTTTCAAAACTTCTCAACATTTTCAAGCTTGAATCGGTTGATCCATCATCAATAATGATAAATTCAAAATCTTTATAGGTTTGGTTTAGAACGCTCAAAACAGCTTCTTCCAAAAACTTCTCTCCATCATAAACCGACATCACAACGCTAATTTTTGGCATATTATTTTGCCAAGGACTACCCTTGGCAGTCTTTTTTTGCCAAGGGTAGTCCTTGGCGGTCGTTATATTTGAGCCATTCTAACAAATTATTATCAAAATCCAAACTAGTATCAAAATATTCTGGAAAAGCTTCTTTGTTTAATATTTTTTCTTCTATTCTATTATGTCCAAGATAATCCAGATAACTTGAGTAATTATAATTTTTTAAATAATTTTTTGCCTTAGGTAAATCTTTTATGCCCGCTTCTTTCCATTCCGAATCAATTATTTTAATTGGGTTTAAGTGAATATAAGCCAATAGGTATTTTAAATACTCATCGGTGTTGGCATGTTTTGCTTGAAAAGTACTTTCAAATAAACGCCCCTTCCTATTGTATTTTTGATTAAAATACATTGTATATCCAGTTAAAACCTTAGACATAAATTTTGATATACCTCCATCAATTTTTTCATTAAGCAACAAGTGAAAGTGATTTGGCATTAGGCACCAAGCTCCAATATTAGTAATAATCTCTTGGTCGTTTTTAATTAGCATGCCCGATTCTAATAATTGTTTTGAATTTCTTGTAATTAAAGGTTTATTGCTATTAGCTAAATTTAATAAAAAAACAAAACGTTTATAGTCAGAGCTATCTTGAAAAATAACTCTTTTTTCTATTCCTCTATCATATATATGATAATTTTCACCAAAAGAAAAAACAAATTTTCGCTTCATATTTTTATTATATCATATCACATCACCCCTTGCCAAGGGTAGTCCTTGGCAAGGGGAATAGTTTGTCAAGGACTACCCTTGGCAAAATAGTTCTATATATTTTTTGGCTACATTTTCAACCGTGTAGTTTTCTGATGTTTTTTTATTCTTTTCACCATATTGCTTTCTCAGAGAGATATTATTAACTAAATCGGTTAATTTTTCTATCAATTCTATTTTATTTTCAATATCAAATAATTGATTTTTATCATCAAAAAGAGTTTCTAGATTTCCTTCTACTGCTGAAGCAATAATGGGTAATCCTGTTCTCATCGCTTCTATTAAAGTCAGAGACATTCCCTCATATATTGACGGCAAAACAAAAACATCAAATCCAGTTAGGTACAAAGAAGCGTTTTTTATAGATCCGAGGACAAAGAAACTGTTTTTCAAACGATTTTTTTGGATAAGATCTAGATATTTTTCTTTTTCTGGTCCATCTCCAATAAGAATAAATTTAGTGTTTGGGGCGCTCTCTAAAATTTTTGGGGCAACTTCAATTAAAAGTTCATAATTTTTTGGATAAGCTAATCTTCCTACAGATCCTATGATCACACTATCTTTTAAAGACTTGCTTGTCGTCTTTTCAAAAAAAGTTATTGATTCCTCTTTGGTTTTTTGAGAAATAATCAAAACGCCATTTTTTATAACAACTCCGTCTTTAACCAAACCTGACAAAAGAGCAGTTTTATAATTGGACTCTGTCACAAAAATATTTTTATCCACGATTGGCAAAAGTGCTCTAAAAATTAATTTAAAAATTATTTTTTGGAAAGATTTTTTACTATTTGGATCAAGATAACTAAGTCCATGATGAGTAAAGACAATATATGGTTTTTCTCTCAAAAATAATGTCGCCACTGTTGCAAAGAGAGTATTTGAACTATTTAAGTGCAAAACATTAAACTTGTTGTCTTTCAAATATTTCCAAATTTCCAAAACAAAGAAAAAATTCCTAAAGGGAGATAGTGTTCTAGAAAGATTGTAAAATGTTACAGATGGAATTTTTTCTTCTTTTAGTTCTTGTTTCAAAAAGTTGTTATCGTCTGGACCAATTCCGACAGTGATATCTATATCATTTTTTTTAAATTCAATTGCTAAATCACGCACAAAAACTTGAGCGCCCCCAATCTCACCCTTTGTAATTAGCATCAGGACTTTTTTCATGCTTTCATTTTTGTTAATGCTAGATTCCATATTTCTTTTACATCATTTTGTTTTGTCATAACCAAAAATGTAAAATAGGCGATAGCCGAAATTATAATATTTATGATTAGATTTATGTTTAACAAAACCATTCCATAGCTCAATGCCCCCATTAACAAAACAGCCACGAAAGGTTTCCAGCCACAAATAAATATATTTATTTTTATATCTTTTTTTATTTTAAAATATAGATAGCTGGTGACAATAATTTGATTTAAAACCGTAGAAAGAGCCGATCCAGCAATTCCCATGCTTGGAATAAAGAGGATATTGAATATAAAATTACCAAGTGTTCCAATAATTACATATTTAAATAGAATCTTGTCCTTATCTAATGCAAAGATTATATTTCCCAAAGGAGTAGCAATAAAAGTTGTTAAGTAAGTGATGTTCATTAACAAAAAAGAAATTATTCCCGGATCATATTGGCTTCCATACAAAAACCTAAAAATTGATCCAGCTAAAACAATTCCGCCAACTGTTAAAGGTAGGGCAATGGTCGTTAGAAGCGATAGTTGTTTGTTAAAAATAGATTCAAAAACACCTTTTTCTTTTATGAGTCTTGTTAAAGTTGGAAAAAAAGCCGTTGCAATTAGTCCCGGGATAATATAAATCATCTGAATAAATTTCTGGCCAGCGCCGTAATACCCAACTCCATCCAAACCAACTAGCCATCCGATCATCACCGAGTCAGTATTAAGCATAATTGCCCCAACGATCCCCATCATTCCAAAAACCCAGCCAGATGAGAGTATTTTTTTTGAAAGCTGGATTGAAATTGTCTTCCAAAAATTTTTGAAATATCTTCTAAACGGCACAAAAGATACAATCATTCCAATTCCTGTTCCAATCGCATATCCGATTGCTAGTGATTTTGGAGTAGGGGAAAGATAGAGAGCAAAAAACCCAGCAACAACAATAAGGATATTAGTAATTATTTGAATAAATCCTTCCACCTCCATTTTTTCCCAAGCTCTGGATAAAGTTGCCCCAAAATCTCTTAATGTGTCAAATATGACCAAAAATATAACAATCGGCAAGAGACTCAAAACTAATTGCGGATCTTCTGTTTTTCCAGATATAATTCCAGAGAGAATTGGAAAGATTAAAAATAAGATTATTATCGTTACTAAACTAAGGATTATTTTTGTAAAAAAAGCGCTAGAAAAATATTTTTCTTGAACACTTGTATCTTTAGCTGACTCTCTTGTTAAAACCGCATTGACTCCAAAATCGGTAAATATAGTGAAAAAAGCTGCAATACTTAAAGCATAATTAAATGCTCCCCAATTGTGTGCGCCCAATATGCGAGCAGCATAAATTAAAAGACCCGCTCTTATAAAACGAGAGGTCATATTCCCAAAAAATAGCCAAAATGTATTTTTTGCTATAGTTTGTTTTGCAGATGTATTTTTTAAAAGGATTGATTTTATCTTATCAAATGTCATATTGTCCTTATCAATTTTATGACATTAATCTTACCTCTCTTGCCACGCCTAATCAATGGTTTAATTAATATTTTCAACCTCGCCAAAATATTTTTTTTATTTTTTATAAATACAACTTTTTCAACGATCGTTGAAAAAGTTGTATTTATAAAATTAGTATAATCAGTGTAAATAATATAATCAGTGTAATTAGTGTAAATAGATTATTTTTATATTGGATTATGACAATTTATTGAACTTGCCTTGCAATTTATAGACATAAATAAATTTTATTTATATAATATTTATAGAGTTAAATCAGATTTTTTATTATATAAAAATTAGTTGGATAAAAAAATCTAAATAATCCAAAATGATTATGAAAATAACTTATAATATACTCGAACACTTATCTAATTTTGTTGAAGACGGCGCTAATCTCATGGGGGCATTTTTAAGATCTGGCTATGGCGCTTCTTTTCATAAAATAGAAAATGAAATTTTAAATGGTAAAAGAAATATTTTTACTGACAAAGATAAATCTCAAGAATTAAAAACAGCTAAAAATAGATTTTATTCTGCAGTTAGAAGATTAGAAAAAGATGGATTATTATTTATAAATAAGAAAGATAGAAAAAATAAAATTGTTAAAATAACAAAGAAGGGACTGGATTTTATTAAATTATTTAAAAATAAAAAGCAAACTTTTCCAGAGGCTAATTACAATAATAAAAATGAAAAAGGTACAACTATTATAATTTTTGATATTCCCGAAATAGAAAGAAAAAAAAGAGATTGGCTTAGATTCGCTCTCACTTCTCTAGATTTTCATCTCATTCAAAAAAGTGTTTGGATAGGGGATTATAAAATCCCTATTGATTTTTTAGAAGATTTGAGAGATTTAAAGATAAATAATTTTGTAGAAATATTTGAGGTTAATAAAAAGGGGACTCTTGAAAAAATTGATTAAGCGGTTTAGTAATATTGATTATTTTTATGGGTTTGAAGGTATTAGTTTTTGATGTTTTTATAAAAAATTAAATACAACTTTTTCAACGATCGTTGAAAAAGTTGTATTTAATTTTTTTTTATTTCGCATTAACAAAAAACATTTTTATTGTTTTGAGGGTTACCAAAAAATCAAAAGATAATCCTCTGTGTTTAATATAGTAGATGTCGTATTGAAGTTTTGCTTGAGCGTCTTTGACAGATGATCCGTATCTGTAGTTTATCTGAGCCCAACCCGTTAGTCCAGGGGCAACTAAGTGCCTAACATCGTAATACGATATTTCTGCTTTTAATTTTTTTACAAACTCCGGTCTCTCTGGCCTTGGGCCGACAAAAGATACCTCTCCTTTGATGATATTAATAAGTTGTGGTAATTCATCTAGGTGAGTATATCTAAGTAAGCTTCCTATTAATGTTGTTCTTGGATCTTTTTCCTTTGCCCATTGAGGGCCATTTTTTTCTGAATCAACAATCATAGTTCTAAATTTATGTATATTTATTTCTTTTTCATTTTTCCCTAGCCTAACCTGTGAATAAATTCCAGGTCCCTTGGATGTTATTTTTATCAATATATAAATTAATATCATCAACGGGAACAAAAGAATAAAAAGAATAATCGCCAAAACAAAATCAATTGGCCTTTTTATTTTTTCATAGACACTTCTGTTTTTCGATATTGTTGTTATTAGCCAAAGTTTTTGCACCTCTGAAACGGGGGATTTTTTAAGAATTAATTCATAGGCTGTAGTTAAATCCACAACCTCAATCCCCAAAGAGAGATTTTTATATAATTGCTCAAAAACTTTTTTAGCAGATCCAATGTTTGGGTTTATGATTACTGTATTTACTCCGCGCTCTTTTGTTAAGTTGTCTAAATCTATGATTTTATTTCCATCCAAACTTTCTATTTTTTTTTCTACTTTATAACCAAGTTGAGGATTATCTGAAATGATTTTATTAAATTCTTCCATGTCTTCTCCTGATCCAATTAATAAAACTTTTCTTAAGGGAATTTTGGAATAGCCGGCCATCAAACTTCTCCATCCAAATCCCAATATTCCAAAAAGAGCTGACATTATAACAAGATTAGTTTTTGGAGCGATTTTAAAATAGGGGATTAAATAAAAGATAGTAATTGCCAAAATCGTTCCGGTTGTTATAGAAACAATAAGTAATTGTAGAAGATCGAAGGTTTTTTTAAGATTTCTAATGTCGTAAAGTCCAACAACATAGAATATTATTATCCAAAGTATAAAGATTATAGAAAAGGGAACAAGGTGGGCATCAATTAAAAAGTCATTTATTTTTCCATATCTGATAAACAAGGTTGCCAAAAGACAGGCGTATAAAACGACTATGTCCCCAAAAAATAAGATTAATTGTTTAATTTTAACTATCATTTTTTATCTTTTATAAGATATTTATATTCTATATCATTTTTAGTAAATTTAAAGGGCTTTTTGATTATGGCTATTTATAAACAAAAAACCTCGCCCATAACTATTTTGGCGAGGTTGTTGTGTGTGTTCTAGTCATTCTAAATTACAAAAGCTTATCTTTGGGTAAAATTCCATGATCAGCGGAAAAATCTACTGATGAATTTATAATGCCTCTTGTCGCTTCAAAATCAAAAGGATTCAATTCTACGAAAATATCTTTATGGCATTTTCCACATCTTCCAGAAAGAACCAATCTACTTATTCCTGATTGCGCCAATCTCAGTTCCTCTTTTTTGTCTTTTTGCAGGCAAACCATTAACTTCATAGAAATTATGGGTGAATTATCTAGCATAACGGGATTAAGGCATATTGGGCAACCTCCCACAACGGCTGAGATTCTGCTAATTATGGGTATTTCCCCTGTTGCCACTTGTTTCTTTTCTGCGTTTTTAATAATTCCTCTTATTTTTTCCAATGTTCTTCTTTTGTTTAATTCTTCCACTGAAAGATGTCTTTTGGTTTTTATTGTGATAACTTTTTTATCACTCATTTTACCCCCTTATTCTTTTATTGTTCTATCCAAAGTTTAAGCTAATGTATATAAAAAAAGCAAATTTAGTTTTTTAATTTTCACCCTCTTGTTTCTGTAATTTTAAATTTTGAAATTTTATTTTTTAACTTGTATAATAGATGTATGTTATCTTCTATTCCTTTAAAAATATTATTAGCTATTGCTCTTGGGGCCATCATTGGACTAGAACGAGAAGCCAATAAAAAAGATATCCAATCAATTCAGGATTCAGAAAAAAATAATATCGGCGGTCTCCGCACTTTTTCTCTCATCGGTCTTCTTGGGGGATTAGTCGGTTTTTTAGCTCTTAGTCCCTATTCTAATATTGCCATCATTGTCTCTTTGATATTTTTTACTCTTATATGCATCTACTATGTTATTGGTAGTTTGGCCATTCACTCAATCGGATTAACTACAGAAGTAGCAGCTATTTTTACATTTTTAATCGGTTTTTTCACCACCACAGAAGCTCTTCCTTTGCAGGTAATTATTTCTGTCACAATTGTTTTGACCCTTATCCTTTCTCTTAAAGAAAAAGCCAAGTCTTTTATTTTGGGAGTCAGTCGAATGGAAATAAATGCTTTTTTACTTTTTGCAATCGTCGCCTTAGTTGTTTTGCCGTTTCTCCCAAACTTTTATTACAGACTTTCTGATCTTACTTTTTTATCGTCAATTTTTAGCGCTTATAATATTAATTTAGGATCTTTTGCTAGTTTAGAGATAATTAATCCTTTTCGTCTCTGGCTGATCGTTACGCTTATCACTGGCATTCAACTTCTTGGACATATTTTTAGTAGATTATTTGGAGCCAAAAAAGGATGGCTTTTAGCGAGTGTCGCTGGGGGTTTTGTCTCCTCCACTTCTACAACTATCTCTCTCGCCCAAAAAAGCAAAAAATCTATTTTTATTAATAGATTAGTTTCTGCTGGTATCTTTGCTTCATTGGCAAGTTTTTTCCAGATAATTATTTTTGTTGCTCCGCTAAATGGTTCGTGGCTTATTCATATTACTCCATTTCTAATTTCTATCATTTTTTCCTCTTTTATTTTAGGAATTGTATTTTTGAAAAAAGACAACCAAATAGATTTACAAGAAAACAATGTTATTCTGCCTGATAAAAAAGAAGAGAAAATTTTTCTTCTTGCTCCCGCCCTTAAATTTGCCTCTGTTTTTGTTATTGTTAGTTTGATCACAAAGACATCTTTTATTGCCTTTGGTCAATCTGGGTTTTTAATTTCTTCGGTTTTAGCTTCTATAACAGGATTAGATGCAATTATCATTAATCTTGCTGAAACGGCTGGCAAGGTTATTCCTTTTGATATTGCTCTTTTAACTCTCGTCTGCGTAAACGCTACCAACTTAATTGGAAAATCTGTTTTTGCCTTTTTTGAGGGAGATCGCAAATTTGCCCTAAAACTTTTTATCTCAATGATAATCATCTCTCTATTTGGGTTTGGGGCATATTTTTTATTCTAATGCCTAAACCATTTTTTTTTGAATGAATTTATTAGAAAATCTTTATAAATAAAAATACAAAATTGGTCAAGTTTTAAGATTTGTTTTATATTTTCGTTTATTTTATAATCAAGGTACTATGAAAAAATACATACCTAATGCGATTGCGATTATTATTGCTTTAGTAATTGTCGCTCTTGGCTATATTTATATTATTGGCAAAAGTGTGCCTCAAACAAACAGCTCTAAATCATCAGAAGAAGTAACAAAAAAAACCGATGGACTTAACTTAGATGGTGTTTCTATTAAAGGAGATCCGAAGGCCTCGGCTACTATTTTAGAATTTGGAGATTATCAATGCGTTGCTTGTGTTCAATTTTTTAAAATGGTGGAGCCAAGCATTAAGGAGAAATTTATTGATACCGGTAAGGCCAATATGGGCTTCAAGACTCTTTCTTTTATAGATAGTTATGCGCAAAAAAATGGGTCCGGAGAATCGTGGTTGGCCTCCAAGGCCGTTGCCTGCGCTCAAGAAAATGGAAAATTTTGGCAGATGCACGATGAAATTTATTTAGCCGAAATCTCCGAACTCAACGCTAATAAAGAACAAGAAAATTCTGGAAATTTGACTGAATATTTTTTTATAAAATCTGCTAAAAAAATTGGACTTAATGAAAATGAATTTAAAACCTGTCTTCTTTCTGATAAATATTCAAAAACTTCAGATAATTTTCTTAAAGATGCTAATATTGCTCTAGGTGGTCAGGTTGCTACTCCATCTGTTTTTATTATTAAAGATGGGAAAGCTACCAAACTAACTAATCCATTTGATATTTCAGAGTATGAAGCAATTATTAAATAAAATTAATTTTTAATTGACTAAAAAATATGATAAAAATTTACGGAACTAATGTTTGTCCTTATTGCAAATTAGCAAAAGAATATTTCACAAAAAATAATATAGAATTCACAGAATACAATGTCCAAGAAGATGAAAAAGCTCTTTCTGAGATGGTCAAAAAATCTGGTCAAATGGGTGTCCCCGTTATAGATATCAACGATAAAATTATTATCGGCTTTGATAAAGAGGCCATTGATTCTGCTTTGGCATTATTAAAATAGGTTTATTCTTTGATAGTCGTTAGTTGTAAGTTGTTTACTACAATTTACTTGTCATAAGCAAATAAATTGACTTGTGGTGAGCGTAGTTGAACTAGCTGAAGAAATATTTTTTCTTCTTTACAATTTTACATTTTGAAATTTTAATTTTTAAATTATTATGTATGATCTTATGATTATTGGTGGCGGACCCGCTGGAGTTGCCGGTGGTATCTATGCTTCCAGAAAAAAATTAAATACACTTTTGGTTACCAAAGACTTTGGGGGACAATCCCTTTCTTCTGATAATATAGAAAATTTTGTTGGGATAAAAAGTATTTCTGGGGTTAACCTTTCAAAAAATCTTGAAGAACATCTCCGCGCTCAAGAGGGGATAGAAATCAAAGATGGATTTTTGATTGAAAAAATAGAGAAAGAAAGCGACGACTCTTTTATTTTGACTGACTCAAAAACCAATCAGTATAAAACCAAAACCGTTTTAATTACCCTCGGTAGTAGTTATAGAAAACTTGATGTCCCAGGAGAAAAAGAATTTTCTGGCAAGGGAGTTTTCTATTGTTCAATTTGTGACGCCCCTTTGATGAAAGGTAAAAATACCGTTGTTGTCGGAGGAGGCAATAGTGGTCTAGAGGCCGTCATAGATCTTTTGCCTTACTCTGAAAAAATTTATTTATTAGTTCGCTCCGATAAATTAAAAGGTGATCAAATTTATCAAGACCAAATAAAAAACGAACCAAAAGTTCAGATAATTATCAACGCTCAAGTAAAAGAAATTTCTGGTGAACAATTTGTTAAAAATATAAAATACATTGATCTTATTTCCAATGAAGAAAAAAATTTAGAAGTTTCTGGAGTTTTTGTTCAAATTGGATACACTCCTAATTCATTTTTGGTTAAAGATTTGGTTGAGATTAATAAATTTGGACATATCGTTGTTGATCAAAAAACACAAAAAACATCTCAATTAGGAATTTGGGCAGCAGGAGATATAACTGACGGATTATATAATCAAATCAACACCGCCATAGGAGATTCTATCAAAGCTGTCTTGAATGTATACGATTATCTTAAACTTGGTAAATAAAAATTCGCTTTTCTAGCGAATTTTTGGTATAATTATAATATATGAAAATAAGGGAAGGCCTGTTTGTTTTTTCTCCTTAAATAATTTTTTACTTTGCGTTTTTATTTTTAAATTTTCTACCGTGCTTTTTATCTATCTTATAAAAACCATTTTTTTTAGAATATATATGTTTTTCCGTCGTTGGTATGTCAACAGTTATTTTTACATCTACAAAAACACTGTTTGGATTATTAGCGAATTAGAAAAACGGTGGTCTCTCAAAGTAAATGCTTTGTATATTTTTAAACCACTTTATCAACAAAATAATCTTATTGGTTTTATTCTAGGATTTTTTTATCGTTCTCTAAAAATTATTTTTATTTCTTTTATCTATCTAATTATTATTTTAGGGGCAATCATCTCTTATATTCTTTGGGCCCTAATTATTCCTTTTATGATTTTTAAAGCTATTAATCCAAGCATTTAAATATGTTTAATCAAGGAAAAAGACAAATCTTGCCAGAACAAATGACATTTTCTAGAAGAGTTTTTAGGATATCACCCATAGAACGATCTTTTTATCGTGTTTTTTCTTATTCCTTTTTTATTATTTTTTTGGGGATAATTGTTTCTTTTTATATTTCTGATGTTGAGCGTCTAAAATGGATTGCGGGAATTTTTACTTTTATTTTTTTAGATTATATTCTTCATTATAAAAGAGCTCATTATACCATCTCTGAACTTTTTAATGGACATGTAATTAAAAATAATGTTGCTCTTTGTTTAGACAGAGAAAGTGTCTCGCATCTTCTTTCTGCTTTTGAAAAAACCCATGCTTTTGGAGGAAATATTTATCTATCATTATTATTATTTTTGATGGACAAGCCCCATATTTTAAAATCTCTAGAAAGATTAGATATTAATATAAATGATTTTAGAGCTCGTTTAGAGGAAGAATATGAAAAAACGCTAAAAGTTAAAAATCAACCATTTTCTTATGAAGAATCATTAAATCAGATCAAAAATCTTACTATCGTCTCAGCCACCATTGCCAACTATCATTCTAGAAGAGATATAGACGATGAGGCTCTTTTTGCGGGTGTGGTTTCCATATCAGATCCAAATGTCTCCAGGGTTATTGACCTTTTTGCTGTTTCTCCAGATGACATTGTTTCTTCTATATCTATGGCGGCATTTCTTTTTTCCAAAAAATTTAGTATTCCAAGGGCCATTGGTGGTTTTGCTCTTAAGATGACAAGATCAAAAACTCATAAAGTTAATCGTAGTTTAACTTCAAGACCAACTCCTATTTTAGATAGGTTTTCTAGAGATATTACAGATCTTGCTCAAAGAGGGTTTGTTGGTTTTCTAATCGGTCATGATCAAGAATATGATCAAATGGTTGATATTCTTTCTCGTGGAACAAAAAGAAATGTTATTTTAGTCGGAGAGCCAGGAGTAGGAAAGAATACTTTGGTTGAACATTTGGCCCTAGATATAATTTCAGACAATGTCCCTCAATCCCTTTTTGATAAAAGATTGATTGAGCTTTCCATTAATGACCTTGTCTCAGGAGCTTCTTATGAAGAAATTTCTAATCGTCTATCGGTTGTTGTAGAAGAAATAGCCAAAGCGGGAAATATAATTTTATCTATTCCCGATATTCACAATCTTACCAAAACCTCCACCATCGGCAGTTTGGAATTGTCAGATATGTTAATGCCGATTATCAAGAGCGATATTTTCCCCGTGATTGGAATCTCTTATCCCCATGAGTACAAAGAGTTCGTTGAATCTAAGGCAGATTTTTTAAGCACTTTTGAAATTATCAGAGTTGAAGAGATAAATGAGAAGGACGCTATCACCCTTATCTCATACATGAGTATTCTTTTGGAAAAAGAATATAAAGTTTCTATTAATTTTTCTGCTATCAAGCAAGCTGTTTTGCTTTGCAAAAAATATCTTCGCCAGAGTAAACTGCCATCTAGCGCTCAAGATCTAATTAAAGAAGCTCTTGCCGACGCGACTCAAAAAGGGGAGAAGGTTTTGACTGGAGAAAAAATTATTTCTATTGTTGAGAGAAAAATAAATGTTCCTATCCATAGGGCTAGCCAAGAAGAAGCCAAGGCCCTCCTTAATTTAGAGGAGACCATTCATCAAAACTATATTGATCAAGAAGAAGCAGTTAAATTAGTTGCTAATTCTTTAAGAGCCTATAGAAGTGGAATTTCCAGAAGAGGTGGCCCAATGGCAGTTTTTCTTTTTGTCGGACCAACGGGTGTTGGAAAAACAGAACTCTCAAAAATCTTAGCCAAAATTCAGTTTGGATCTGAGAAATTTATGCTTCGTTTTGATATGTCGGAGTATCAAGAAAAATCATCTTTAGTTCGTTTTATCGGTTCTCCTGACGGTAAAATTGCTGGCGCTCTTACAGAAGGCGTGATTCATTCTCCTTACTCGCTTATTTTGCTTGATGAGTTTGAGAAAGCCAACTCCGATATCCTCAATCTTTTTTTACAGGTTTTTGACGATGGTCGCTTGACCGACGGTTTTGGTAGAGTGGTAGATTTTAGTAATACTATTATTATTGCTACCTCCAATGCGCATTCTGTTTATATTCAAGAACAAATTAGTTCTGGAAAAAATATCAACCAATTTTCTGAAGATCTAAAAAAGAAATTGACAGAATATTTTAAACCGGAGTTGATCAATAGATTTTCTGATGTAGTCGTTTTTAAACCTTTTTCTCTTGAAGAGATTAGTGAGGTGGCCGTTTTGAGTTTAAAAAAATTAGCCAGTGTTGTTTTTGAGACTCAAGGGATAAAATTACAATTTGACGATTCGGCCATTAAATTAATTGCTCAAAAAGGTTATGACCCTATGTTTGGAGCTAGACCATTGAGAAAGGCTATAGACAATAATATTACCTCTGCTTTATCAAATAAAATTTTGGCGCAAGAAATTAAACATGGTCAAACTCTTTGCGTTACTACTAATGGCGATCTGTTTATTTTTAATGTAAAAGAATCATGATGACTCTTAATAAAGAAAATTTTGTTGAAAAAGAAATTTCATCAGCGGGGGTCATTGTTTATATGCCAACTTTGGAGGGGCCAAGATTTCTTTTGCTCCATTATGGACATAACTATTGGACATTTCCTCGTGGCAAAATAGAAAAAGGAGAAGAAAGTTTTGATACTGCCCTTAGAGAAACAATGGAAGAAACGGGGTTGGTTAAAGCAGATCTAATATTTTTTGATAACTTTAAGACTCAAGAAAATTGGATTTTTATGAAAAACGGCAGGAAGGTTCATAGAGTGATTATATTTTATCTAGCTCAAACTCAAAAAAGAAATATTAAAATTTCTGATGAGCATTTAGGATTTGGCTGGTTTACATTTAGAGAGGCTCAAAAAATATTTCAAGGAGACAAGCACAGTGAAAATAGAAAAGTTATTAGACAGGCCTTTAATTTTATTGGAGGAAAAAATAAAAAAGAGGAGCATAAAACAACTTGATCATTATTGGTCTTATAGATTTTTTTGGAAGAATGGAAGAACGATAGAGTTATTTAATGTTTATTATTAATAAAAACCCCGATATTTATCGGGGTTTTTATCTTACTTTTTCACAATCTTCACAATTTCGGTAAATGCTTCTGGATATTTATTAGCGATTGTCGCTAAAACTTTTCTATCCATTTCTATATTTTTCTTTTTAAGTCCATCTATAAACTTACTATAAGAAATTTCAAATGGTCTAACGGCAGCATTTAGTTGGGTCTGCCATAATGTTCGATAATTTCTTTTCTTTTCTTTTCTCCCCTTAAACATTCTAGACTCAGCATGCAAAAGAGCTTCTTTGGCGGCTCTTTCTTTTGTTTTTCTCCCCCATTTATATCCTTTTGTTTTTTTTAGTACCTTTTCTCTTTTTTTGTGGGCAATTGTCCCTCTTTTTACTCTCGTCATAATATTGATTTTAAAAGTTATCTTTTTTCTCTCTGAAATTTTAAACTTTTAATTTTAAACTTTTAATTTTTATAATGTTCCCTGTTTTTTAAATATTTTTTTTGTAAATGAATCATGAGCGATATGGTCGTTGCTTTTATTTTTTAATTGCTTAGAGTTTTTTTTCGCGCGATTATGACCTTGGGCCATCTTTCTTGTTATGACTTTTCCATTTTTTGTTACTCTTATTCTTGTTGAAATTGATTTTTTCATATTTTTCTTGGGTGGCTTAAAATTATTTTAACCTATTTTTTAATTATCTGCATAAATATTCCTCTCCCTCCAAATTTTGGTTCCGCTGTTATTTGATAACTAGCGACAATCATTTCTAGAAATTCTTTTAGTTTTGTATTTGCCCAATCTCTATTATATTTTTCTCTTCCTCTTAGAGCCAACATTATTTCTACTTTATTGCCCTTAGCTAAAAATTCTTCAAGTTGTTTAGCTTTGATTTTTAAATCATTGCCAGCCGCTCTTGCTGTAATTCTGATTTGTTTCATTTCGTTTCCGGTAGAGCTTTGCTTTTGTTTTTTAGCTTCTTTCTCTTGTTGATATCTGAACTTATCGTAGCTAATTAACTTAGCAACTGAAGGAGTAGCAGTGGGGGATATCTCTATAAGATCCAATCCCTTTGAATAGGCTAATTTAATCGCTTCGTCTTTTGGTAAAACGCCAACAAGTTCACCGTTTTCATCTATTACTCTCAGACTCTCAGCTTTGATCTGATTATTTATATTGTATTTCTTAATAAATATATTTTTAGAGGATTACTAATAAATTAAAATTGCTAAATATCTTAAGTGATAATTACCTATGAAAAATAGCTCATTTTCTTTATTTTGTCAACAAAAATAGTTACATAAAAAAACGCGGACACCTTTTGGTGTCCGCCGTGGGACTTTTACCCACCTGTGTGCTTACTGCTGGAAGCCGACGCTCCTCTGGGAGGAGCGTCGGCGCGCCTGATTCCTCCGGTTCATGATTCGGGCAGCGCGCCTTGCCGCCCAGCCATTGCCCGCACCGCCATTGGCGATGTGGTGCATGGCCTTTTTCACTCTCTTGTTTCTCTTGGTCATCTCTCTTACCTTTCTGGCCTTATAATAAGGCCTTCAATATACCAACTATTTGAAAAGATTCTCTCTCTCTTTAAAATGAATTGTCTTTTTTTTGCAGTATCAATATGATTAATACTGCAAAACATTGTCATACAAAATAAACATGTTCCTCTGAGCCACCCGAGCTTAAATGCTTGTTGATCGCTCGAGCCAAATTTAAACTCAATCCTTCTTTTTTCCAAATTCCAGGACAAAAGAACATTTCTTGTCCTGAACCCGACCGCTTCAACAATGGCCGGGCGATTGAAGTAGGCGGTTCCAGTTCGCATTAAAGTAACGGCTGGACTCGCCAACCTTGGGAAGCTATTTTTTCCCCTTCCCGGAACTCTAGTTAGTATACCGGACATCTTTTTCTCCTCCTTTCTTACAGATGGTACTTTCTGTATACTATAATAAAAATATTTTATGTCAAATCAATTGACATAATAATTAAAATAATTTATATTAAAAACAGCAGGCCGATTGAGTTAAAATCGGTCACAGAAAGGAGGCGCAAATGAGCGCCATTAGAAGTGAAAATTCAAATGTTGAATTTTTGAAGGAAAATCCACCAAGATTTGGCGAGCTTCAACATATGTTTGAAGATGAAAAAATCGGATCCATTGATGCTCGTGTTGTTGTTGTGCGCCAGAAGAATGGAGTCATTGAGTTTTTTGTTGTAAAAGACAGAGATAATCACAACAGGATTAGTTTTCCTGGTGGAGGGTGCGAAAGAGGAGAAAGCATTTCCATTGGGGCAACCAGAGAGTTGTTAGAAGAAGCTGGAATTTTGGTTCATCATCTGGATATTAGATTTTTTAGAGTTTATTTTATTGATGATGAAAATCATTCAAGCAAAATTCATGCCAAGGCATTTTTCTGGTGTCACGATAGAGATATTACGGCGACAACAGAAATTAATGCACAAGGTGAAGCAATTTTTGAATCAAAATGGATTTCGGCAGAAGTTAAAGATGGCAGAATTTATTTTGATCCCAATGTTCTCCTTCCTAAATTTCATTTTATGGCTATTCGGGATCTTATTCTTTATTTAGATAATCACCCCGAAAAAATTGCTTCCTAGTTCTTCTCTTGCTCCCCGTCGTTAGGGGAGTTTTTATATACAATAATAACCACCTTTAAGGTGGTTATTATTTATATGATGTCCCTCGACTATGCTCGGAACACTATTCTTGTCTACCTCTTATTTAAAGTGGCTTGCCACGAGCAAGTTCCTTATAAGAGGGGCGCGTCGAGTGGAGATGGCGGGAGTCGAACCCGCGTCCAAAGTATTTCTTCAAAAACTTCTACATGTTTAGTTTGAAAAATCAAACAATTTTTCTTTCTTTATGTCGCGATTAGATATAAAAGATAGTTCTCTATTCGTTAAGCCCTATATATAACACCAGTAAATTCCCTATAAGGCGTCAGGGACCGATGGTCTACGCTAGACAATTACCCTAAGGCGATTGTGCTTATGCGTAGGCAAGAGCCAAGTTTTTGTTGGCAGTTGTATTTTTTGTTTGTTTTACGAGACAAACTCTCGACATGCATTTTTTAAAGTGCGTACTCTGTCAAAGGCCCAGCATCCCCATAATCTTAGAAAAATTTTTGCTTTGCTTCATGTATAATAATTGCTTTATGCTTTCTACTTATTACCTTTTACTTCTTCGCTTACTCCAGTCCTCTTCTCATCGATTTTTGAATATCTCTCTTTTTTATTGTTTCTCTTTTGTCTTTTTCTTTCTTTGCCTTTCCCAAGCCAAGCTCTATCTTTATTTTTCCTCTTATATTATACAACTTTATTGGGACAATTGTCAACCCCTTTTCTTGTAATTTCCCTAACAATCTCCTTATCTCGTCTTTTTTTAGTAATAATTTCCTTGATCTTTCTTTATCATAAGGCAAGGGGGTATTTTTTTCTTGGAATGGAGGAATAGAACAATTAACTAACCATGCTTCATTGTCGTATATTTTTACATAAGATCCAGCTAAATTAGCGCTTCCTTTTCGTATGGATTTTACCTCAAAGCCCAGCAGTTCTATTCCTGCTGTTATTTTCTCTTCTATTTCATAGTTAAAAAAAGCTTTTTTGTTATTTGCGTAGTCCATTTCTTTGTTCCTTATAATATAGCACTCTTTTATCTTATTATTAAAAACGAATAAAATCAAAATTTTTAATTGTCATACATTTTTCTTTAAAAAAATGATAAGATTGCTATATGCTAAGAAATCTCAAATCCTTTAATCAACAAGAATTAGAAGAAAAAGTTCTCAAGCTTTGGGAAGAGAAAAATATCTTTGAAAGGACCTTAAAAATTAAAAAAGGACAAAAATCTAAACAATATAATTTTTGGGAGGGGCCTCCTTCGGCTAATGGGCGCCCTGGGATTCATCATATTTTATCTAGAGTTTTTAAAGATGTTTTTGCTCGTTATGCTACTATGAGCGGTTTTTTGGTTTCAAGAAAAGCTGGTTGGGATACGCATGGTCTTCCTGTGGAAATTGAAACTGAAAAATCTCTTGGTATAAAATCTAAAAAAGAAATTGAAAAATATGGAATTAAAGAATTTAACCAAAAAGCTCTTGAGATCGTTTGGAAATATAAAGATGAATGGGAAAAAATTACCAAGCGAATTGGATATTGGTTAGATATGAAAAATCCTTATATCACTTATTCGCCTGAGTATATAGAAAGTTTATGGTGGGTTTTTGGTCAATTAAGCCAAAAGGGATTTCTTAAGGAATTTTATAAAGTCACGCCGTATTGCCCAAGATGCCAGACTGGTTTAGCTTCGCATGAATTAGCTCAGCCCGGAGTTTATAAAAATGTTAGTGATCCATCTTTGTATATAAAATTTCCTATTAAAAACAAAAAAAACGAATATCTTCTTGTTTGGACAACTACTCCCTGGACTTTATCAGCAAATACAGCCATCGCAGTTTTGAAAGATGCTTGGTATAAAAAATTCAAAGTCAAAGATGAATATTTTTGGTCACTTTTTTTACCTGAAAAATTTCTTAAAGAAGGCATTTCTCAAGTTGTAGAAACTATCTCTGGAGATAAATTAATTGGTTTAGAATATGAGCCATTATTTAGATACCCTCACAAAATATCTTTACCTATAAAAATGTATTCTGTGATTGGAGCAGATTTTATTTCTGATCAAGAGGGAACTGGTCTTGTTCACATTGCTCCGACTTTTGGAGAAGATGATTTTGATCTTATTTTTAAAAATCAAAACAATTTATCTGATTATCAAATTCCAGAAACTGTTAATTTAGATGGACTCATAAAAAAAGGTTTTATTGGGGAAAATCTTTTTGTTAAAGAGGCAGATGATCTTATTATTGAAGCCCTTAATAAAAGAAATTTAATTTTTTATCTAGAAAAAATAGAACACGAATATCCATTTTGTTGGCGTTGTTCCACCCCACTTTTATACCTGGCTAGAAAGTCATGGTTTTTTGAGGTTTCAAAAATTCGTCAAAAATTATTGGATGCCAATAGTAGCGTTAATTGGATTCCAGCTCATATAAAAGATGGACGCTTTGGTGAGTGGCTTTCGCAGGCCAAAGATTGGGCTATTTCTCGTCAGCGTTATTGGGGAACACCTCTGCCGATTTGGCAATGTGAAGAATGTGGAGAAAACAATATTGTTAGTTCTTTAGAGGACCTTAATCAAAAAAGGGTACATAAAAATAAATATTTTATTATTAGACACGGGGAAACAACATCTATTTTGGAGGGATGGATTGGCTCTGGAAAAGAGGTTGGAAGATTTATTTCGCGTATGACACCCAAAGGCATTAAACAAATAGAAAAATCAGCCAAAGAATTAGCCAAAAAGAAAATATCTATCATCTACGCCTCTCCCTATTCCAGAATTAAAGAAGTTGTTTCTATTTTACAGAAATATATTAATGTTAAGGTTGTTTTTGATGATCGTCTCAAAGAAATAGATTGTGGCATTTGGAATCACAAAAATATTTTAGAATTTCGTCAATCATTTTCTCATATCAAAGAAAGATTTGATAATCCTCCCGAAGGAGGGGAATCATTAAACGATGTTAGAAAAAGAGTTTATAGTTTTATCCAAGAAATTGACTCTCGCCACAATGATGAAAATATTATTATTGCTGGCCATGGCGATCCTCTTTGGATGTTAGAGTCAGCCGTAAAACATTTTTGTCCAGAAGAGGCGCTCTCTCTTCCTTATATAAGCGTAGGTACTTGGCGTGAGCTCTGTCTTGATAATTATCCGACTAATGATTTTGGGAACATTGATATTCATAGACCATTTGTTGATAAGGTAAAAATTCAATGTCAAAAATGTGGGAAAATAGCTAAAAGAGTTAATGATGTTATTGATGTTTGGTTTGATTCAGGCGCAATGCCCTATGCACAAGATCATTTCCCATTTGGTGATAAAAATAAAAAATCTAAAAAAAATCCAAACTCATTTCCAGCAAATTTTATTTGCGAAGGAGTAGATCAAACTAGGGGATGGTTTTATACATTGATGGTCATTTCTGTTATGTTGACTCAAAAAGCGCCTTATAAAAATGTTATGTCTCTTGGTCTTATTATGGACAAATTTGGACAGAAGATGTCCAAATCAAAAGACAATGTTATTGACCCTTGGTCTGTTATTAATAAATATGGGGTTGATCCGATTAGGTGGTATTTTTATACATTAAATGATCCCGGAGAATCAAAAAATTTTGACGAAGAAGAGATAAAAAAAGTTACAAGAAGATTTCTGATGACGATTTACAATTCTTTTGTCTTTTTGCAAATGTATGGCAAAGATAAATTAGATATTAGTCATACCCCCGGATCAAAGGATATTCTTGATCGTTGGATTATTTCTCGTCTCTCAAAATTATCTTATGAAGTTAAAAATAGCATGGATGCTTATGATATTGTTTTATCTTGTAGGAAAATAGAGGAATTTGTTGACGATCTTTCTCGTTGGTATATCAGGCGTTCTCGTCGTCGTCTTCAAAAACCAGAAGATTCTAGAACTGGTAAAAAAGACTACGAAAATGTCTCCAAAACTCTTGCTGTTGCTCTTTATCAGCTTTCTATTATTATCGCTCCTTTTGTCCCATTTTTCTCAGAGAGTCTTTATCAGTCAATAAAAAAATCTTACAAATTTCAATCCAAAGATTCGGTTCATTTAGAAAGTTGGCCAGAGGTTGATAGAAGCAATATTAATTCTGAAATTGAATCGGTTATGCAGGAAGTAAGAGATATTTCATCGCTAGTTTTAGCCAAAAGGGCTGAGGTCCAAATCAAAGTCAGGCAACCCCTTCTTTCTCTGATGCTCAAAAATACAAAACTCAAAAATAAGAAATTTTCTGGCATTTTAGATATAATTAAAAAAGAAGTTAATGTTAAAGAAATTATTTTTGATAACAAAATTGAAGAGAGCTTTATTTTAGATACAAATATTACCTCCGAGTTAAAAATTGAAGGAGTGGTTAGAGAGTTTATGCGTATAATTCAAGATCTTCGCCAAACATCTAATCTTGTCCCTAGGGATATCATTATGGTTAGTGTCGATTGCTCTGGAGATTTTAAAAATATTATTTCTCAGGATATTGAAAATCTTCAAAAAGAAGTCGGCGCCAAAAGAATTGATTTTTCCAAAACTAGTAAATTTGATATAGAATTAGAAACAAAAATTGATATTCATAAAATTTGGATAAGCATAAGAAAAATATGATTATAAGAAATTATAAAAAAATTAACACTTCAGTGCCTCGTCAGGATGCTTTGGAAATTATTAAAAGTGCCTATGGGGCCTTAAATATAGAGAAATTGATTAAAGAAAGAGTAAAATTGATTGCCAAAAACAAACTTTGTATCTCTGACTTGTCTTGTGAAAAAATAATTAACTTAGATGATTACAAAAAAGTATTTCTTATTGGTTTTGGTAAAGGTTCTTATCTGGTCGTCTCTAAAATAAGTGATATCATAGGTTCTCGTATTTCTACTGCGCTTGCGTTGGATGTTAAAAACTCTTGTTATCCTCAAAAAATAAATAAGAAAGTCAGGGTTCTTTGGGGTTCTCATCCTAAACCATCTTTGGCTAATGTAAGGGCGACGCAAAAAATTATCTCTGTTCTAAAAAGTGCTTCTGAAAAAGATTTAGTCATCTTTTTTGTTGGTGGTGGAGGCTCGTCTCTTTTATGTGGGTCAAAAAAAGAATTTAGTGATTCAAAGAGTATTTTTGACCAACTCACAAAAAAGGGAATCAAAATATCAGAATTAAATATCATCAGAAAACATTTATCCGAAGTTAAGGGTGGTGGTTTGGCGAAAATTGCTTTCCCCGCTCATCAGATATCTTTAATTGTTTCCGATGTTTGTGGAAACGATTTGGCGATTATTGCCTCTGGGCCAACAATTTATGACAAAACGACAAGCAAAGATGCAAAAAAAATTATTGAAAAATATTTAGGTAGATCAGCCAGTACAACAAAATTAAGCGAAGATTTATTAGAGACACCGAAAGAAAAAGGACTTTTTGAAAATTCAAAATATTTTCTTTTGGCCTGTAATGAAGATGGTGCTCTGGCTATGAAAAAAACCGCTACTTCTTTGGGATATAAATCTTCTGTTATTGATCTGGCAGTTCAAGATAATGCTTTGTCTGTTTTTGACAAACCTCTTTCTAAAATAAAAAATGGAGAGTGCCTGATTATGGCGGGGGAAACGACAGTTAACATCTCTGGCTCGGGTATCGGTGGAAGAAATCAGCATTCATGTCTTTCTCAGATAGCCAAAGGAAAAATAAAAGAAGGGATTTTAATTTCTAGTTTTGCTTCTGATTGTTTTGATAACACTTCTTTTGCCGGAGCGATTGTTGATTGCTTAACAATTAAAGAATCAAAAAAATTAAATCTTAATTCGGTTGCTTTTTTAAAAAATTGTGATTCCTATTCGTTCTTTCACATAGTTGGAGATTATTTATTGGTAGATAAAAAATCGTTTAATGTTTCTGATTTTATGTTGGTTTTAAAACAAAAGTAATTTTTAATTTTACATTTTCAACTTTGAATTTCTTTTATGTTTATATCTGAAGTTTTACCAAATCCAAAAGGCAAAGATACCGAAAGTGAATGGATTGAATTATTTAATGATCAATCCTCGGCGGTAGCTTTGGATGGTTGGAAAATCAAAGACAAATCAGGGAAAACTTATTTGATTAAGGATAAAAATATTTCCGCAAATGGTTTTTTAGTTTTAGATTATAGTCAGACAAAAATCTCTCTCAACAATGATGGGGACGAGGTTTATTTATATGATTCAAATGGCATTATTAAAGATTCTTTTATTTATAGCGGTAGTTACAAAGATGATGTTTCTGCTTCCAGAGAAGGCAACATAGGAAATGTATTTCAAAGTGCTCTTTCAACCAAAGGTGCAAATAATGTTATTAAAGAAATTGTTTCTCCAAAAAAATCATCAGCCACAAAAAAAGAAAACCTCACCGCTAGTCTTCAACAAACTCAAGTCCCAACCGTACTAGATAAAATTATTAGTCCCAAAGAGAATATTCTTTTGCTGGCTTTGGTCGTAGGGTTTTTATTAGCTATTATATTTTCTATTTTTTATAAAGAAATAAGGGAATGTAAATCCAATTTATAGCAACCTTGATTTAAATTAAATCTTTGTTTTTTAATATTTTATTACTAATTTTTGATATCTATTTATCTGTCGCTTTTATCTAGATTTCCACTTGACAAATTAATTTCATTTTGTATATAATAGATCCACGATGAGTTATACAGATAAAACTATAAGCGGATGTTAATGGGTGCCTTTTGGCAAATCATTGTCGTCCGCCAACTAAGGCGGATTTTTTACCCCTTAAAATAGTTGCCGACACGGATGGAACATTGAAAAGTAAATAGTGCATGCAAGTGTTAACAACATAAGTATGTAGGTACATCGATATTTCACCGATGTTTAAAATAAAAAAAAGTATAAGATACTTGATGTTTTCATTTTTTAAAAAGATGGAAACAGCCTAAAAAATTAGAGTTACTCTAAGGGCGTATGGTGGATGCCTTGACACTAAATGGCGATGAAGGACGTAGCGTAGTTGCGATAAGCTTCGGGGAGGTGCGTAGCAACCTTTGATCCGGAGATTTCCGAATGGGGAAACCCAGTTGAGTAAACCTCAACTACTTCAACCTAGAGTTGATGTGCGAACCCGCTGAAGTGAAACATCTCAGTAAGCGGAGGAATAAAGAACGAAGTTATTCCCTAAGTAGCGGCGAGCGAAAAGGGAGAAGCCCAAACCTGTAAATTATTCGCAAGAATAATTTGTGGGGGTTGTAAGGTATGTGCGCTATTTTGCTTTTAACTCAGCTCTTGATGCTTCAAGAATTGGGTTAATCGTAAAATGTGGAAGAGTCATAAATTATTTAGTTAGCTGAATTGACTGGAAAGTCAAACCATAGAGGGTGATGGTCCCGTAAGTTAAAACTAAATAACTCTTTAGCATGTAATCTTGAGTACTTCAAGGAACGAGAGCCTTGAAGGAATCTTCCCGGACTATCGGGAAAGGCTAAATACGTTTAGTGATCGATAGCGAACTAGTACCGTGAGGGAAAGGTGAAAAGCAGGCCGGCGAGGCCGATGAAATAGAACCTGAAACCATATGCCTACAAGGAACGGGAGCCCGCAAGGGTGACCGTGTGCCTATTGAAGAATGAACCAACGAGTTTATGTACATCCCTTGTCTAAGTTCCACGGAACGAAGGCACAGCGAAAGCGAGTCTTAAAAGGGCGACAATGGGGGTGTGGATAAGACCCGAAGCCAGATGAGCTTGCCTTGAGCAGGGTGAAGTTCGCCGAAAGGTGAATGGAGGCCCGAACCGGTTGGTTGTGCAAAACCTTCGGATGACTTGAGGTAGGGAGTGAAAAGCTAATCGAATCTGGTAATAGCTGGTTATCTCCGAAATAGCTTTCGGGCTAGCGTTTAGGAAAAATTTACGGGGGGTAGAGCTACTGGTTGAGAAGTAAAGGGAGAAATCTCGGCTTCTTAGTCAAACTCCGAATACCCGTATTAAACGCCTAAGCAGTTAGAATGTGGGGGCTAAGCTCCATGTTCGCGAGGGGAACAGCCCAGATCGCCGTCTAAGGTCCCTAAATTTATGCTAAGTGTGAAAGGTAGTAATCTGCCAGAGACAGGTAGTAGGTTGGCTTAGAGGTAGCCATCCTTTAAAGAGTGTGTAACAACTCACTACTAGATGGCCGGTTGCGCCGAAAATTTACCGGGGCTAAGCATAATACCGAAGACGCGAATTCTCTAAATTTATTTAGAGAGTGGTAGGAGATCATTCCAAGTGCACTGAAGCTCGATCCGCGAGGACGAGTGGAGCGCTTGGAAGAGAAAATGTTGGTATGAGTAACCGCAATGACAATGAGAATTTGTCACCCCGAAAATCCAAGGTTTCCTTCGCAATGTAAGTCAGCGAAGGGTTAGGCGAGGCCTAAGGCGATGGCGAAAGCTGAAGCCGATGGACAGTTGGTTAATATTCCAACCCGTCTATATAATTCGATGGAGGGACGAAGTGTAGTATATGGAGCGTCTCAGTGGTTTGACGTTCTTGACGTAAGGGTCTCATGTAGGCAAATCCGCATGAGTTTCTTTAATGATAAATCCAAGCGTAGAGATGATGTCCGTCTTTGACGGATAAAATTTGTAAAGCACACTTCCAAGAAAAACTTCTAAGGTTAATTATATAGACCTCGTACCGTAAACCGACACAGGTGGGTGGGGCGAGAAGCCCAAGGGGAACGGGTGATTCATCCTTAAGGAACTCGGCAATAAAGCGGCCGTAACTTCGGGATAAGGCCTGCCTGTTCTGGCGCAAGTTAGAATAGGCCGCAGCGAAAGTATCTCGGGTGACTGTTTACTAAAGACACAGCTCCCTGCAAACTCGTAAGAGGACGTATAGGGGGTGACGCCTGACCGATGCGAGAAGGTTAACGGTGGCGGTGTCCAGCACTAGTTTTATTACTAATAAAAATTAGTAATTTTATAAACTATTTTTTCAAAAATATGTTTGTAAAACTAGTGCTGGATGCTAACTGCCCGAAGCCCTCGTCAATGTCAGCGGTAACTATAAACAACGGTTGTAGTTATAAAATTTGGCCATATGCGGGAAACTCTGGCTAGAAATAACACTACTCGATTCATAATTGACATCTGAATCAGTAAAAATGTGTTATTGCAGACAATCCGCAGGAAAGACTTATTTTTGTCCCATAAAACTATGGAACATATACAAATAAAAAGAATTCCATTGCATGTCGGGCATTATTTTGCCGGATTTGCAGATGGAGAAGGAAGCTTTAATGTTTCCTTGCGTAAAAAAAGTGATTATGGAATTGGTTGGCAATTATGCCCAAGCTTCAATGTCTCGCAAAAAGATCCAACAGTTTTGTTTCTTTTCAAGAGATATTTGCATTGTGGTACATTGCGAAAAAGGAAAGATGGAGTGATGTATTATGAGGTGCTCAACATTGATGCGCTTCACAATACAGTTATTCCTTTTTTCAGACAATTTCCATTCTTATCATCAACAAAAAAAACCAATTTTTCTATCTTTAGGAAAATTGTTGAACTAATGTATCAACAAAAACATCTCGAAGCTAAGGGATTTGAAGAAATTTTAATGCTTAGAGAAAAATTAAATGTTGGTCATGGGCGTACAAGAAAGTATGATAAAAGCGATGTCACATTACGACAAAAATAAGAATCCTCAGAGACTATACGCCAAACTCTTCTAAGATTTTTAGAAGATGATGATATAGTCCGATCTCATGGGCGACCATGAGGATCTCAAGCATAAAGGATATGCTTTGAGTAATAACAGAAAGAACCGTTCTAAGGTGATTGTATTGCCTTAGTAAAATTCGGCTATTTGCTGGAATACCTGGAGTATCCAACGCTACTATGGTATAGTGTATCCATAGATATATTATGCTTAGTAAAAAAGCGATTGGTGCAGACAACCAGCAGGAAAGATTAAATATGAACAGTTGGATTGTTGGTTTTACTGATGGAGAGGGATGTTTTGCAATCTCAGTAATAAAAAATTCAACTACAAGATTTGGGAAACAAATTTTTCCTGAGTTTGTTATAACGCAAGGAGCAAAAAGTTTATTCGCTCTCAAAGAAATTAAAAAATTCTTTGGTTGTGGATCAATAATTCTCAATAAACGTTATGATAATCACAATGAAGACTTATATAGATATTGTATTAGATCAATTTCTGATTTAAACAATAGAGTCATTCCATTTTTCAAAATTTACCATCTTAAAACAGCGAAGAAAAAAGATTTCATTATTTTTTCTAAAGTTGTTGGTATGATGATAAAAAAGAAACATCTTAATCAAGATGGTTGGAATAAAATTATGAATCTTGCCAAGTCTACAAATAGACACAAGGAACATATTTAATATCCTCAGAGACTACACGCCGAACCCAATAATAAATTGGAGAAGATATAGTCCGATCTTTATGGCGACATAAAGAGACAAGCAGAAATGTCTTGTCCATTCATTTAGTGAATGTAACAATAATGAGCGCAATTCCTTTCCGGGTAAGTTCCGGAGCGCACGAAAGGCGTAACGACCTGAGAACTGTCTCAAGGATGAGCCCGGTGAAAATGCGATTCCCGTGAAGACGCGGGATACCTACAGCGGGACGAAAAGACCCCAGGAGCTTTACTGTAGCTTGATATTGATATTAGGATTTAAATGCGTAGTGTAGTGGGTAGGATTTGAAGTTTGCTTTTCGGAGCAGATGGATCCGACGATGAAACACCCATCTTTTGAATTTTAATGTCTAACCTTAACGGAAAAAACGGTAGGGGACAGTGTCTGGTGGGCAGTTTTAATGGGGCGTTATCCTCAACAAAAAAGGTTGGACTTCCGTCAACCTTGGGGGATATAAAAATTCAGCTATATGCTGGAACATCCGTACTGTATCTTCAAGTACTCTATTAATATATTTAATAAGTGAAAATCTTGGAGTGGTTTTTGACTAAAAGTCAAAACGACGGACAATCAGCAGGCAACCTTTGTTAGTAATAACAAAGAAGTCCTCAACGACTATACGCTGAACTTCAAAAATCCGTTTTGAAGATGATATAGTCTGATCTTTATGGCGACATAAAGTCTTCTTATTAATTAGAAGAACCTAAAATGAATACAAAAGAAATAAGCGAGAAAAAGAAAAACTTGCGATTGACAACAAAACAGAAAGAAATTATGTCTGGACTTCTTTTGGGAGATGGTCATTTAGAATCCCAAAACAATGGAAAAACATACAGATTAAAAGTAGAACATTCTATAAATCAAAAAGATTATGTAGATTGGCTTTATAATATTTTTTCTAATTGGTGTCAGTCAGAACCAAAAGAAAGAATTAAAGATTCTTTTGGAAAGAAAATAACTAGTTATGGATTTACGACTTATTCTTCGGGATCTTTTAGATTTTTTGCAAATCAATTTTACAAAAATCATCAAAAGATTGTACCAAAGAAAATATCACATTTTCTTTCTTCGCTAACAATAGCTGTTTGGTTTATGGATGATGGATCTTTAAAATCAGATAAACACAATAACTACATAATTCACACGCTTGGGTTTAAAAAATCTGAGTGTCAGTTATTAGTTAGGTCTTTATTAAAAAGATTTAAAATTAAAGCGACGATTCATAGACAGTATGAAAAATATAGAATTTATATTAAGAATGAATCTGCTAATGATTTTAAAAAAATAATTGAGCCGTATGTATTAGACTCAATGAAGTATAAACTAGGGAACAAATTGCCTAAAAAGTAACGGAGGAGTTTAAAGGTCAGCTTGGTCCGGATGGAAATCGGACTGAATGTGTAAAGGCATAAGCTGGCTTGACGGCAAGACCTACAAGTCGCGCCGGTACGAAAGTAGAACTTAGTGACCCGACGGTAATATCGCGTATTTATTTATAAGTGCGTGATACTTTATAGAAAGGCCGGAGACAACGGATAAAAGCTACCCTGGGGATAACAGGCTGGTGAGGTTCGAGAGTCCATATCGACGACCTCGCTCGGCACCTCGATGTCGGCTCACCATAGCGCGGGGCTGGAGAAGGTCCCAAGCGTTTGGCTGTTCGCCAATTAAAATGGTACGCGAGCTGGGTTTAGACCGTGAAGCGGCAAAGCTGTTTGGCTAATTCTTATCGACTAATTACTAATAACTTATATTTTGTAAGTTGTAGTCGCTCGCCCTGAGCATAGTCGAAGGGTCAGTTAAATGTGTTTAGCTATTTCACAGTCTAAGTCCCAACGAGATAATGTTATTCAATTTTCAAATTTTTTCGTTTCCAATTCAATTAAGATAAGTATAAAACCCAACACAAAATACTCATGGCGGTCATACAAAGTAATTTGTATGTATCAAGTCAACTAATTTCGGAGAAACCCGACTAACTTTATAAAAAGTTAAGGGCAATTCCGAGGGAATCTTAATTATTATAAATAATTAAGGACCCGTAGAGACTACACGTTGACCACCCAAATATTTTTAGAAAATGTTTTGAGGTGAAGGAATAGTCCAATGCGCATAGTAATATGCGGGAGTCATTTTATTCATAATAAGATGATGTATCATGCGTGAGACAGGTTGGTCTCTATCTGCTGTAGGCGTTGACACTTGAGGGAGGTTGACTCTAGTACGAGAGGACCGAGTTGAACGAACCTCTGGTCTACCAGCTTTACTACCAAGTGAATCGCTGGGTAGCTATGTTCGGTCGGGATAAGCGCTGAAAGCATCTAAGCGCGAAGCCCATCCCAAGATTAGGTGTCTTAGGGCCCAGGAAGATTACCTGGTTGATAGGCTTTAGGTGTACGCACAGTAATGTGTTTAGCCAAGAAGTACTAATAGCCCATAATTTAACTTTAATTTTTTGGAACTGTTTTCATCTTTTTAGGAAGTGAAAAAGTTCATAAAAACCTTGCATGCACTATTTACTCTTTAATGTA
>Ga0210057_1001911_pt1 | contig 30754 bp, 33 predicted proteins | sample CryGeyCG2114_010_2_FD_183968 | JGI IMG/M metagenome (GOLD analysis project Ga0210057, IMG submission 183968) | Groundwater microbial communities from aquifer - Crystal Geyser CG10_big_fil_rev_8/21/14_0.10 (SPAdes) (version 2) | ecosystem: Environmental > Aquatic > Deep subsurface > Groundwater ...
TATGTTTTTCTGTTACCCAAAAGCCCATGTATTTACCCAACATTAATCTTGTTTGGGCCTCTATGCCAGGAAATGCTCCCAAAAGAATAATCGTAAAAGGCAAACACAACCACTGGAAAAAAATACTAATATGCGACCATCTTGTTTTATCAGCAGGACGAGGAGGCAAAAGCTTTAATGAATATATTGCCGACGTTAGCATCCCAATCATAGCAAAATTCATTATTACACGAGTTAAAAATGGTAAATTAGCAGCTAGCGCTGTTATATGAAAAGCGGTATCCCCTAGGTATAGAGGCAACCAACCCAACATAAAAATAATTAAAGCATTAGTTGACCACGACCAAAACCCTTCCAATTGAACAAAGGCAAATTTCCAAAAAACCCGCTTCGGGATTTTTTTATTTTTTAATCCTCCATACAAAAAATAAGGAACATTTTCCACCCCCCACCCCCAACGACGTTGTTGTTTATAAAGATTTAGAGCGGTGTGCGAAAAAGTTGGAGCTAAATTTGCGTCCATTGATACGGGATAATAAATGGGGACAGTTCGATAATCGCCATTAAATGTTAATAGCGCGCGCCAAAAAATTCTCGAATCTTCCGATACATTACCTACCGGCCAAAAATCCATATCAGCCAAGGCTTTGAAACTATGAGCGTGTGATGAGAATGTCGCCAATCTTTCAGGGCGCTCCTGTTGCATCATATGCCAAAAAGTTGCTGATGTTGCCACCACCCTTGAAAAAAAAGGCGCTTGCCAAATATTATTGTTATAAATAGGAATCGGCTGAAAACTACTTCTAGTTCTATTGGGTGTAATTAAATAATGATATGTAAGACAACCAAAATACTCTGGATAAACTCTAGTATCAATATCAAAAGCCGAAACTACGACATTGGCATAATCTATTTTTACTTCATCAAAAAATAATTTTACTTGTCTGGCGCTATAGGCAATGTTAGAACCCTTACCAGCTAGTTCACCTAAAATATTATCAGGGTGATATGTCACCATAAATTTAAAAAACTTATCACCAAATTCTTGCTTAATTCTATCCGCTAATTTATTTGCTTCGTTCCCCGCTCGCTCCTCAAAAGCTAAAACCAAAACTATTTTTTCTTTAGGATAGTTAGCTTTAGAAATTGCCAATATTGTTTCAGACACAATGTCGTAATCTTCTTTATACCTTGGGAGTAATACTAAGTGATAAATATCCTGCCAAGCCAACTTGTCGGCAGTTAATTTTTCGAGCCAATTAGTTTTTAAATATTCTTGCATCTTATTAAATGCCGACCGCTGATGAATAGACAAAAAAATCACTTTTAGCAACCAATACATATCAAAAACGATAATAAAAAAAGCCACCCAAATAGGCTGACGCCATGAAAGAAAAATAAGCACAATAAGAGTACCCCATGCTAAAAACCCTGGTATGATTTCCAGGGCCTTATAAATCCAAAATTGCTTCCCGCCTTTTAAATCCCGAGCGGAGCTTATATTAATATAGTTACTAATCATTTTTATTTACAATTCCTTCCATTGCCCCACCTTTATACTTGCTGTTCATTACTTTTCTTAACAGCTAATATTGGCGTGCATAAAATCAAAAGATATCCAACCCAAAAACTCCATTCCTTAAAAACCGCTAATTTAAAACATTGATTGCCTGTTTCTGCGACAAAACATGATGTAACCGCATAATCTAAAATTGCTACCACAATCAGCCATATGACTCCTGTTTCTAGCGCTTTAGAAACACTTTGTATTTTCAAGGACTTAGCTAATATATAGGCAGCAATGACACTAGCTACCCAACCGATAATCATGTTGACGTTATTATTTGTAATCTTAAAAACAAATAATGATATAGAAATTACCAAAAAAATTATGGCATATATGATGAACCCGAAAGTGATTTTTTTTAACATATTATTTCACCCCCCCCCATTTCTTATTGTATCTTACCGCAAAATTTCAAAAATTGAAATTCCAAAAGCAACTGACACATTTAAGGATTCTTTTTTGCCAAGCATTAGTATTTCAATAATTTTATTGGATTTATCCAGCAACTTACGGCTTACCCCGCCTACCTCATTTCCAATAATTAAAGCTAAAGGAAACTTTGGCTTTAATTTGGCGATTGGCACACTACTAGGCCCTTGTTCTAGAGCAATAATTTCAAAGCCACGCTTTTTTAAATTATTGACGCAGTACGTTAGATTTTTCACACTTTCCAAAGAGATCTTCTTTTCTGCGCCTAAGGCGGTTTTTGCAATTTCTTTCTGTACTCTCCCAAATCTATCAATTGGCGCAGGCGTTATCCCGCCCAATACTAGCTTTTTACCCCCAACGCTTCTGCAGTACGAATAATTGAACCTACGTTATGGGTGCTTCTAATATCATCACACAAAACATAAACTATTTTCTCTCTTCTTTTCATATCGCCAAGATAGCAGAAAAATCTAAATTGAGCAACAAAAAATGGCGCTTTTGTGCCATTAGCCTTACCCAAGGATTATTACTCTTTTCCAAACGACACGTCAAAATGCTCTACCTTTATAAATTTTTCCAACTTAGGCTCATTAAACGATTTAAGTTCTTTACTGCCATCACCATGAATGCCCAATTTTCTTATGAACTTTTTGCGCTTCTCACTTGTGTCTTCCCCTGACACACCATTAGGCCTATATCCCGAACCTTTAAATAAATTCGACATTTTACGTCCTCCTTATTTTAATTATTAAATAACTATTTAATAATAGTAATAACTATCGCTATTAAAATCCAGTATATAAAAATCCAACAGATTGTCCAGCCTAAAAGCGTGAAAGCCTCTTTATATCTTTTTTCCCAAAATAAATACAAAGATTGCCACAAAGTCAAAACTCCACATATTAAAACAGATAAAACCAGAAGAACTAATATCAGAACTGGCCCAACATAAGGGCCAAACTTGCCAAACAACATCTCTCCATAGCTAAGTAAAGTAGCTACTAACCCGACATAAATCACCAGCCCCAACGCCTGTAAAAATGCTAATCTTTTAATTGAAATTTTATTTATATCCATATTAATTTAATATATCACAACTTATGCGATATTTCTACGAACTAATGCTAGGGCCAGTTATGTAATTATTTATATCAATTTTATTAACCGTGTAAATGGAATCCCAATCAAAGCCTTTTGACTCAAATGCTGAGGCGGATATGTTTAACCATTGCTTTGTGCCTATATCACCATTGGGAATTAATTTGTAAACTTTGGTATCATAAATTTCCTGAACCAAGTTAGAGACAACATAGGAATCAATTGTTGCCTTATTAACTGTTATAACATCCTCCCAACGTAAGTGGCTATAACTATCAAAAACCTGAGGGTTCAAAATTAATCTTTTAAATTTTTTATTACCAACGAGTTTTACTATATAAATATCTACATCGCCAGATACTCTTAATAAAGCGCCGTCTGGGTAACCCACTATTCCGCTAGAATTAGTTGTATTACTACCAGTGCCACTGCTCGTTTGACTTGATGTTGACCCGCCAAACCCCGACAACGAATACCCAAACGCCCACCTTGGATCGGACCAAGCGCCAAATACACCAGGCTCCATGTTGTCGGAAGTTATTACTCGGAAATAGTATTTACCTGAGGACAAAGAAACTGGTACGGTCCATTTAGAAACTGAAGAGACAACTTCACCGCTATCAATTAGATTGGCTGAATCAAAAGTTGGTACTATGTCTATTTGTGCTTTAAATGAATATTGAACTTGCCCTGCACTATATGCATAATCATTGTCGTGGTCGGTGAAGTCCCAAACAAAAGTTGGCATGTTGTCACTAATTATTAATTTTGGTTGGTAATCGTAAACGCCATTGATCTGCCAATCCGCTCCATTATTGCTTGCCCAAGTATTGGCACCAGATTCAAAAGCGCCAATATCGGCACGCAAACCACCGCCAACTGGCACTGGCGTATCCGAAGAGCCAGCATTTATGATAGCCGAACCAGCCTTTGGAAAATAATTTGATCCAATTGGGTTAACGCTGGAATTAATATTGGTAGAAAACTGTCCTAGAAATGCAGAGTTATTAGGTGAGGCAAGATCAGTCACTACACTCCCCTTACCAGTCAATTGCGTTGTTGAAAATAATTTAGATACGTTGTAAAAAAAATTGTATTTGTATTGGTTATCAATTTTTTCACCAAAAGGACTATTTTCAACATAATGCAAAGGCCATTCATGGATTCCTTTTGAATTATTGGCAACTAAATTATTTTGCATTAATGTTCCCGTACTTTTCATATGCATACTAACCGAGTTACAGCCTGTTACAGCAGTAATACCTGTATTATTACTTGAAAACATATTTGACGTTCTTTCGTTATACAACATGCCCTTCCCATCTGTGCCAGAACAATAATCATAATCAAGGTTGTTGATTACCAAAGTATTATCGGTCAAATAGCTTTCTAAAATTTTCCCCTGAATAATATTGTTCATGAATACACAACCGCCCATACAGGCCATTCGTGGACCAGAATTTAAAAATTTATTGTTATAAACAAATGTAAATCCATCGCTGTTAATTCTAATAGCGTCTTTAATATTATTTTCAAACGTATTATTTCTAATAATAAGTGGATTGCCAATTATTCCATAGCTGGTAACAGTCTCCTGTTCAGCTTTAAATAAATTGTTCTGTATAACAATCCCTTTAGGTTTTTGGTTGGTCTCAACTTGAAGCATAGCACTTGGTGATGCATCAATAAATCTAAAACCATCGACTATATAATAATCATGCTTGAGAGTCAGCCCTCTTCCCCCCGTTCCTAAGACGGGTTGCGATTCATAGTCCCAATTAGACAATTTATTGGCTGCGATTACTAAAATAGGAAAATTAGGCAAGGCATCTTTCACACTAGCGCCATGATCGTAAGTACCCTGGTGAACAATAATTCTAGTGCCCGCTTGAGCTAAATCAAATGCTTTTTGAGTAGTTGCTAGTGGCGCCGTGACAGTACCACTATTTGTATCTACTCCACTCACCGCATTAACATGCAAATCATTTTTCCATGAAATAGCATTAATATCATCTAATCTATTTGTTCTTGCGCCAGCAGTATTAGTGTTGCTAAATCCTTGTTCAATTCTAATACTCCCTGGCATGGCCGGTAACATATTATATTTAAAATTTGCCATAATACCATTAACGATTCCATTGAACCATCCGCCTCTATGTGACTGAAATCCGCATTGGCAATCAGTTCCTACCGCCTGATAAGGGTACACGTAAGGACCCGCAGCATCGGCAAGGCGAGGAACAAATAACGAAAAATCAGCTAACGAAATACTAAAATTTTTATTCCCCGTGAAAATAGTCGCCAAAACAAAACAAAACAAAATTGCCTTTATTATTTTATTCTTTTTCATTACAGATATAATATCAATTTTATAAAAATTATACAATAATGCTCCTTAATAATATTAATAAAAAAATGCCATGCTTTACGTATGGCCTCACAAATTAATTATTTTTCTTTAGGTTTTATTACAAAATTCTTAACCACGTGGTACTCGCTTCCCTAAAGGCAAAATTCTACATCACTTGTTATTTCTTCAGTCAAAGATTCTAATAATTTAAATATCTTTTCTTCGCCATCTTCGGATAACAAATAATAATTTTCCCCGATGTTTTACCAATTTATAGCGAACCTTATTATTTGCTGTTAGATTTTCCCGCAACACTCCTTCGCCCATTGTTAAACCAACTGCAAACCAGAATCTGGATAGTATAAAACAAACAATCGCCGTCAACAATATTTGCACCCATTTCTTCCCACAAACCCAAGCGCACAGGATGAATAAACCGAACACTATTAACGAAAAAATAACTAAGTTAGTCACTCAAATCATCCTTATATTAAGTTTATCTATCAAATAACTAAATTTAGAATAGCATATAAATACGATGCTGTCAAGCCCATGGTGCACCATGCGCAAACCCTGCTAGTTGACAATCTAAAATAGATATGCTATAATAAATTTATAGTACATTAACACCTTACATGGAGGAACGTTATGAAAAAGTTTCTAGTTGTAACTTTGGTTATGTGTGCATTAGTTGCAGTTCCACAACAAGCTCGGTCTCAAGGATTTCTTTTTGGCTTCCTCTCAGGAAGCGCCTTTTCTGACGGCGACAGTGTCAATACGACACAATCGTCAAACATTATTTATTCGTCAGAAAAATCTTCAAAAGTAATTGACCCTGTTGCGGTAAAAATGAGTGCAGTTACAAAGAATTTTGGCACTTGAGGAGGAGACACTAGAACGAATAATATTCGCCAAATGTTTGGCGAATCATTGAGTGCTAGCGAGGCAATAACCAATCTCGAGATATTACAAGTAGCCCGCATCTTTGGGTCTTCAGACCCAAAGATGCCACACTATTCTTTTCCTATACGGAGAATAATAATATAAAAACAGAATAATAAAGCAAAATCAAAAGCCAGAACATAATTCTGGCTTTTTTTCTTATATATTATTTACTAAATTCTTAGACAGCAACTTTTTCTGCGATAGTCCACTCAAGAGTGCAAACCATATCATCTTATCCTGTTGTGACGACAAATGATTTTCCATCGGTAAGAAGTTTTTCAACAAATGGACGCATAAGTTCATCGTCCATAATAACATCTTCTTTAATATCTATGTCGGGTTTTTTCTGTCCTTGTAACAAGAACCATAAACTTTTCTCCCGTCCCAAAGTATTAATGATACTACAATAGGTCCGAGATGCTTTGGATCAAAAGATCCAGCTCATATAGCGTCTAGTAATACTGCTTTATTCCCAGCATTTCTTACCATTAAAAAGCCTCCTTATATTAAATTTGAGTTTTGAAATAACTAAAAACAGAATAACAAACAAACGATATTCTGTCAATACAGTAGCCCACTTGCGACGGTTTTGGAACCCCATTATAGCTGTAATATGTAGATGATAGGAATTTAGAAGGTCGGTGGATAAGGGGCTGTTGGGTAGTAGTATTAATAGTGCCTTTGGTTAGTGGAAATAAAATAGACCTGTGATTGCTCACAGGCCATAGTTCTAACTTTTCCCTACAAGGGCTTTACGGAAATCCAATATACCCAGGATTAATAATTTTTATTCTGAATCCCTTACCACTCATATCAATAAAATTACCAATAAATACAGCTCCTTTTTCACTTATATTTTCTGGTACTTTATATACCAGAAATCCTCCCCCTTCTTGAATTAAATCAAAGTTATCGTAACCGTTAATTTTAAATTCAACCTTATCCCCTGCAGACTGTAATCCTTCCGCTCTAAATATGTTTTTAGAAACTATTAAAGACCAATGATCTCCCAACCTTAATATTTCAGCACCCCCTGCTGGATTGATCATCTCATAAAATATCTGATTAAGCGTACTTAATTCTAAACGAGTCTTCGATAAATCATTTTCCAAAGTTATTCTTATGGGATTAGTCATTAATAAACTAGTAAGCATACCCACAACAAAGACTATAGCCAAAAATAATAAGAAAAAAGCGCCTACTACTTTTGATGGAACTCCTAGTATTTCTGATTTTTCACTCATAAATCATCCTTCCATTTAATAGTATTTATATATTAAATAACTAAAAACAGCATAGCATATAAATACTATGATGTCAATACAGTAGCCCTACGGGGAATCGAACCCCGATTATCGGCTTGAAAAGCCGGTGTCCTAACCGTTAGACGATAGGGCCATAAAGCATTCAAAAACTACTACTAAAATACCAAAATAATGGCAAAAAAACAAGGTCCCGAATTAATTCGGGACCATAAATACATTTATTAACTATATAACATCTCCGACTCAATGGCCTAAACTGCTGAGTCAATCTCCTCAAGAATTTTTCTTACTGCGCCCACTGGCCCCCCAATGTTCGCCGGCGGATTTGTTATCGGCCGACCAATGACTAGATAATCAACGCCAGCTTTTATCGCCTCAGCTGGAGTTGCAAATCTTTTTTGATCTCCAACCTCTGCCCATTCCGGACGAATACCTGGGGTAATAATTTTAAACTCCAGCCCGCAACAACGTCTTATTGCTTTTATTTCTCCTGGTGAAGCGACCACTCCATCCAGCCCACATTCCTGAGCCAAACGAGCAAGATGCCTTACTTAAAAACTCTCGATACACCGCTTTTCCATCAACTGCAATTCTTCCGTATCACTGATATTAGCCTCGTCATAAATGCCCATTTCAACCAGATCAATATACGAAAGACTAGTTAACATGGTCACACCAATAACCAGAGGCCTATTTGAAGCCTTGATTACTCCTTCATTAACCATCTGGTCAATCTTTGCTTTTGTATCAAACATTGCTTTGCTACCAGACAAACAATGTACGTTAAACATTTTTATACCAAATTGAGAAATTTGCTCCGCCACTGCAACGATTGTATTTGGAATATCATGAAATTTTGTATCCATAAAGATACAATGTTTATTTTTCGATACTTCGTCGAAAATCCGGAAAAATTGTCTCCTGTCCCGCAACGCATATGCTGAATCATTACTTTTTGATGCAAGTAATACCAAGAAAGAATGGAAAACAAATTCCAGTCCAATCTTAAACATCCCAACATGCGGTAAGAGCTTCTCCACAAGCTTGCCAGCTTTTTTGATATCGCTCACATCCAAAGCAACTATTATCCTATCTTTCGCCTGTATATTTATCTCTCCTCTTAATAAATTGTTAAGGGCCAAATTTATCTAACTTTACAATATTATACAAATAAGTCAAGTAACAAGGCCCCGCGTTTACTTGCGGGACTGGCTGTTACTTAATGCATCATCTTTTATAAACTGGCTTGCTTCCAAACGATGGTAATTCTTAATGTTAGAATAAGACACATTAATCTCCACGCCCGCCAGATCAAATCTATCCACCATTTTTGCAATATATTCCATTTCCTTAATGTCTTGAGCGAAAACCGATAAAACCAACGGATTATTTTCACGACTTACATAGGGGCCAACTGCTTTAGCCCACCACTCAATACCTTTGCTTCGAGAGCTGTTAAAATGAATAACGCCACCATTTAATAAACAAACACCACTAAAAAACTTTTTTACAGAACAATTTTTTGACTCAGAAAATCTTGTGACTGTTTCTGCAAATACCGTAAACCAAGACGACTTAATTATACCGCAGGCTATTAAAGGCTTTTGCCACCACCAGCCTTTCCCATCGTAACCCAAAGCGCCACTGGTTATTGCATATTCTATAATATGCCCATTGAGTAGCTAAATCACACTAACCACCTTCTTTCAATTATTAAAGTTCCAACTGGAATTTACCATTTTTTTGCAATAAGTCAACAAATAAGGTATTTTAAATACAATGAAGATTTTAGCCATTGAAACTTCTTGCGATGACACGGGAATTGCCATTTTGGATATAGATGACAAGGGATTTTCGATTTTAACAAATTTAATTTCTTCGCAAATCGCAATACACGCACCTTGGGGTGGGGTTGTCCCCTCTCTAGCTAAGCGAGAACACCAAAAAAGTTTAGTGCCACTTTTAACAGAAGCCTTCGAACAATCTAATTTAATTAACAAATCAAAAGTTTCAATATCATCCGATAAGGTCTCAACCCTAGATAATATTCTTGAACGCGAAACAGAATTATACCCACAATTACTAGATTTCATTTCAAAATATGCCACACCAGACATTGACGCCATAGCCGTCACCCAAGGGCCTGGGCTTGAACCAGCTCTTTGGGTCGGCGTTAATTTTGCTCGAGCCTTAGCTTTTGCTTGGGGCAAGCCCCTAATTGCAGTGAGTCATTTAGAAGGACATGTCTTTGCATCTCTGGCTAAAAAAATTCAAACGCAAGGATTTAACTTAGACATATTCCCTGCCATAAATTTATTAGTTTCCGGTGGACATACTCAACTAATTTTAATAAAGAATTTTGCTGATTACGAATTACTTGGCGAAACATTAGATGACGCCGCCGGAGAATCCTTTGATAAAGTTGCCAAACTTTTAGGGCTTCCCTACCCAGGAGGTCCAGAAATTTCCAAGTTAGCCAAGCTAGGGAATCCGCACGCATTTGATTTTCCGCGTCCGATGCTACAACACAAAAATTATGAGTTCTCTTTCTCGGGTTTAAAAACTGCAGTACTTTATACAATAAAAAAAATTCTTAAGATTACAGACAGTATCAAGCAAGATATTTCAGCATCTTTTGAAAATTCAGCCATAGAAGTATTAGTTAAAAAAACAATTCGAACAACCGACGAATTTAATGTTAAAACTGTTATGATTTCTGGAGGAGTTGCAGCTAATGAGAAACTTCGATTAGACCTTGCTAAGGCCTTAAAAGAAAAAAATGCAGAAATTGAATTTTTATCACCTGACCAAAATCTCTGTACCGACAACGCTTTAATGATTGCCTTGGTTGGATACTTAAAATATAAAAACGGAAAATTATCTAACTGGCAAACACTCGAGGCTAAAGCAAACCTAGGGATATAAAACCCGTCTACCTTCAGACGGGTTTTATATTTTCTCTGGATATGTCCAAACTATTGAAGTTGTGTGACTATCTAAAATTGCTTTTGCTTCATCGCCCTTTTTTGCAATTTTTTCAAGGCCTATTAAAGTTTCATTAGCTTTTACTACCAACCTATTCACCTCATCATCTATCTCTCTTTAGTCATCTAAAACATTCACCGATATCACTCCACTTTTAAATCCATTGTTCTTAAAACCAATTGAAAAATCACAGGCCTTACAAATGAACAAATAATCGTCTTTTTTAAATCCGTGTATATTGTAAGCTCCACAAATTGGGCATATTTTTCCAGAAAACATAAGCCTAATCCGATATTTACTTACAGCCATGATTGCCATCTCCCTTAAAAGATGATATTTTAAAAGTACCGATATTATCTAATAGTATCGATAATACACGAATAAATAACTATGTCAAAGCCACCCGCTGATCAATATTCACCAAAAAATGTAGAAGAAAAAATTTACCGACTTTGGGAAGAGTCGGGTTATTTTGCACCAGACAAACATAAAGCCATAGCCGATAATCCAAATTCTAAGAAAACTTTTTGTATCACCATACCCCCGCCTAATGTTACAGGAAACTTACATATGGGGCATGCTTTAAACTGCACAATTCAAGACATCTTAATTCGACAAAAAAGGATGCAAGGGTATAAAACACTATGGATACCTGGCACTGATCATGCTGGCATCGCCACACAAAATGTAGTAGAAAAAGATTTAAAAAAACAAAATATCTCTCGCCACGACTTGGGTAGAGAAAAATTTCTAGACAAAGTCTGGGAATGGAAAAAGAAATATGGAGATATAATTCTTAATCAATATAAACAACTTGGGGCCTCGCTAGACTGGAGTCGTACTCGTTTTACAATGGATAATGATTACGCCAAAGCAGTTGAAACAGCTTTTTTACACTATCACAAAAAAGGACTTATTTATCAAGGAGAACGCACAATCAATTGGTGCGTGCGCTGTGCCACAAGTTTATCCGATTTAGAGTTAGAATACGAAGAAGAAACCGGCAATTTATGGTTTATAAAATACCCATTGAAAGATTCTAAAGAGTTTATAACCGTTGCCACCACCCGACCAGAAACAATGTTGGGAGATTCGGGTATTGCAGTAAATCCCAAAGACACCAGATACAAAGATTTAATTGATAAATTTGTTGTACTGCCATTGGTGAACAGAGATATCCCGATTGTCGCCGACAGAATGATTGAAATGGAATTTGGAACCGGCTTAGTTAAAGTAACCCCCGCCCATGATTTAACGGATTTTGAAATTGGACAAAGAAATAATTTAGCAAACTATATGGTTATCGGCGCGAACGGACGCATGACAGAGCTCGCTGGTAAATATAAAGACATGAAAGTTCAAGAAGCGCGCAATGCGGTTGTTAAAGATTTAACTGAACTTGGATTAATTGAAAAAATTGAGCCCAATGCTCATCGAGTCGCCAAATGCTATCGTTGCGCCAGAACAATTGAACCAATACTATCTAAACAATGGTTTGTAAAAATGAACAAGCTGGCGAAAATAGCGGCCAATGAAGTTAAAAAAGGGAATATTAAATTTCATCCGCGAAGATTTGAGAAAACATATTTATCATGGTTAGAAAATATAAAGGACTGGTGCATTTCACGGCAAATTTGGTGGGGACATAAAATTCCAATTGAGGGAGAAAACGATGTTTTAGACACATGGTTTTCCGCTGCCCTGTGGCCTTTTGCCACCTTGGGCTGGCCGGAAAAAACCAATGATTTAAAAAATTATTATCCAACACAGGTACTATCTACGGCTCGAGACATTATTAATCTTTGGGTTTCCCGCATGATTTTTTCCGGACTGGAATTCACCAAACAGAAACCATTTTCGGATGTAATTATCCACGCGACAATTCTTGCTAAAGACGGCCGACGAATGTCTAAATCGCTTGGCACAGGCGTTGACCCAATAATATTAATCAACAAATATGGCGGAGATGCAACACGATTCGGACTTATCTGGCAAGCCATGGGCGGGCAAGATATTAAATTTGACGAAAATGCCATGATGGCTGGAAAAAAGTTCTGTAATAAATTATGGAATGCGGGGAAATTTGTAATGATAAAAATTGGCGATGAAAATATTTCCGCAGAAATTCCTCAAGATAATCTTACCGAAGCCGATAAAATAATTATTGAAAAAACTGAAAATATTGTCAGTGAGCTTAACAAACAAATTGCTGACTATAATTTTGGCCAAGCCTTGCACTCTCTCTATGACTTCTTTTGGCATGATTTTTGTGATGTTTACTTGGAAGCATCAAAGAAACAAGAATCAGCTGAGACAAAACAGATTCTTTTATATATCTTAAAAATTGTGTTAAAATTAGCTCATCCTTTTACCCCGTTTATCACTGAAGAGATCTACTCCAATCAATTGCTTGAAACCGAGCCTTTGATTATAGCCAAATGGCCAAAATAATTTAATGATTTATCAGGAATATTTTTCTTACACTTTAATCGCCTTATTGGGTTTTTTGCCTAGCATTGTTTGGCTGTTATTTTACCTAAAAAAAGACGCTCACCCCGAACCAAACCATAAAATTATCGAAATTTTTTTGTGGGGGATGGCCAGTATTTTAGTGGCAGGTTTACTTCAAGTAATTTACATCTGGATTGCGGAAGCGCCATCAAATTGGAATAATTTCTTACTAATCATCAATAGCAATATATATTCACAAGCGGTATTTCTTAATTTAATTCTTATAGCACCAATTACAGAAGAAACTTTAAAGTTTCTAATTGTAAAATTCCGCGTTTTACATGACGAAGATTTCGATGAGCCACTAGATGCAATGCTTTATATGGTAATTGTAGCTTTAGGCTTTGCGGCAGGCGAAAATATTTTAATTCTAATTAACTCTGATAATATTTTGCCTACATTAATTATGCGATTTTTAGGCGCTACCCTATTGCACACCTTAGCAGCCGGCACCATGGGTTATTTTTTAGCCACTGGGTATTTCAAAACACACCTCAAATACTTTTATATCACCCTTGGATTTATTACTGCTTTTATTATCCATGGTATATATAATTATCTTATTGTAGCCCTCGAAGGGTTTTTCAAAAATAATGCAACGTTAGTCGCTCCAACGCTTCTTATGCTAGTCCTATTTTTATTTATAACCTCAATAATTGTTTCGGCACTTTTTACCAATTTGAAAAAATACCCAGGAGATTGTAAACTATAACTATATAAACAAATAAACATATGATACAAAAACCATCTTTTTTCGACAAACTAACTGGTTCTATTTCGTCAAACGACGAAAACGATATTACAACGCATAAAGACTTTGCAGACGCCAAAAAAAATATTAAGTCACCAAGTAAAAGCTCAACACACAACGAAGGACAACTTGTGGTTGATGTTTACCAAACAGCTGATGAAATTATTATCAAATCAACCATTGCTGGCATAGATCCAGAAGATTTAGACATTAATATTGGCAACGACATGGTAACCATTAAAGGAAAAAGACACAAAGAAGAGTCAATTAAAATGGAGGATTATTTTTATCAAGAATGTTACTGGGGTAATTTTGCACGTTCAATCATCCTTCCAGTTGATATCGAACCAGACAAAGCCGACGCTTCAATTAAAAATGGGATTTTAACAATTAAATTACCTAAGATTGAAAAAATCAAAACCAAGAAACTCAAAGTTAAAAGCGAAGACTAATTTTAAATGACTAAGTATAAAGTTAAAATTATAGTTGCCATTGTGGCGGCACTCGTTGTCGCCCTATTTTTGACTGGCCTAAGAATTGCTAATTTTAATCGTGCAATTTATGGCCTTAGAATCGCCAATATCCTAATTAGTGGTAGTAGTCGCCCAGAAATTTTTGATAGTCTTGATACGTCAACCAAAAAATTTTTAGCAACTACCACAGAAGTTAAAATTAATAATGAACTAGCAATAATATCACCAGAACAAATGGGTGTGTTATTTGATATGGATATAACAATGCATAATGCACTAAGTCATGGCCATGAAAAAAACATTTTTCAAAGTAGCTGGAATCAAGTTTTTGCATTATTTTTTCACAAAATATCTCTCCTGCAATTTCAATTGACGAAACAAAACTAAATAATGCTATTAATTTAGAATTTAATAATCAAATTATTCTAGAGAAAAATGCTTCACTAACTTTTAATAAAGAAACTGATGATTTTGAAATTATACCGCCCAAAGAAGGTAATATATTGAACATTGAACAAGCAAATAATTTGCTACTAGAATCAGCTAGCAGATTGAATAATGATACTTTGAATTTTAGTCTTATCAGCTCTGTACCAAAAATCTCGGCCTCAGAAATAACCGATGCACTCAACCAAGCACGCACAATATTGAAATCATTACCAATCACCATAAATACTAATTCAGAAAAAAGCTGGAAAATTTCCAAAGAAGAAATTGTTGATTGGATTAAGTTTGAACCAAAGGAGATGGCAAGTGGCGCCATATTAAATTTAACTATAGATGAAAATGCAGTTAAAGAATATTTAGAACAAAAATCGCTCCTAGTAAACCAACAACCACTTAACGCCTCACTGAAAATCATTGGTGGAGAAATCGCCACCAGTACACCCGCTCAAAAAGGAGTAGCGCTTGATGTTGACTCTAGCGTAAAAATCATTGCACGCGACTTATTAGAAGGTCGCAACCAACTTTCATTAATCATAAATAAAACCGCGCCTATTATAAATGATGAAAATTTTATATCACTTGGGCTCACCTCTCTTTTGGGGCAAGGCGAAACAACTTTTGACGGCTCTACTGCGCCAAGAAATGAAAACATTAAATTAGCAGCTGCAAAATTTAATGGCGTTCTACTTGCGCCCGGAGAAGAATTTATTTTTGGCGACTTACTTGGAGATGTCGGGCCCGAACAAGGCTATAGATCAGCGACCGTAATAAAAGATGGCAAAAAAGTTCAGGAATATGGCGGTGGCATTTGTCAAGTTTCTACCACAGCTTTTAGAGGCGCTGTTAAAGCAGGGCTTAAAATCACGGAACGTCGAAACCATTCAATTGCTATCCCTGTTTATGCTCCTCAAGGCTTTGACGCAACAGTTTACCCACCAAATCCCGACTTCAGGTTCATAAACGACACTTCCAATAACGTTTTAATTCAAACAAAAATTAAAGGTTATAAATTAATTTTTGAATTTTATGGGACAAAAGAATGGGATGAAGTTAAGCTAATCGGTCCAACCGAATATGATAAAAAAGAAGACGGCTCAATGAAAGCAATTTTATCAAGAGAAATAATAAAAGATGGCGCTGTTGTAAAAAAAGATACTTGGCGATCAACTTATAAACCAACTAAAGAAGCTCCGGTCAATCCCCTTCAATAAGCAAGTAAAGACCCCTTATTTTGAGGGGTCTTTACTTGCTTATTGAAGGTTATCCAAATTTTTTGATAGGTGGTGTCGGAGGGGAGACTTGAACTCCCAAGGATTTTACTCCACTAGGTCCTAAGCCTAGCGCGTATGCCAATTCCGCCACTCCGACAGATATTACTCGTCAGCAACCTCATAATAGTACCAAATCACCACAAAAAATCAACTATTGACTTTTTATTAGAAATTTGATATAATATATAACATCAGTAAAAGAACGCTTTTTAACAATAAAATGAACCTATTTAAGGAGGATTTATCATGACACTATTAGGAGTCTTACTGTTTGTTGTCGTAATGTTTGTAATGATGTATCTGTGCATTGATCAATGTGCAAAGGGCAACTTTCTATTCACATATAATATAGAAGGGACAGCAAAAGCTATAATGTCCAGTGGCGCCTTTGAGCGAATCATATTCGCATACAAAGGTGACAAGCAGATGTATATGGATAATGAGTGGAACATCTGGTCAGAGGACGAGCTAAAGACTAACTTTAAGCAATTCAAGGATTATCCAGGGATGGAGAATGATTCAACCGTAGAAGACCTTAAGAGTATTCTCATCAAAAGAAAACACTGGCTCGATGAAGTACTCCGGACAAATTGGCTGGCAAAAAAAGTATTTGGCCCAAATCATGGCTTACGTTGGGTTGGACTGCCTCCCTACCATGAGGTCTACACTTATAAGTTTAAATGGCCCTCAAAACTAGTAGACGGGGCAGAAATATCCAGAGAGGAAATCATTGACTATATACTGATTCAGGAAGACATCTACCTTATGAAGATAGAGAAAGTAGAAGACAAAAATCTGCTACCTCTAAACACTAGTATTCTGGTAACTCTTCGGAATGTCAACCCCTATAAGGCACTGTTTCGGTCGCAAAGTTGGTTTGAAATGATAACCGATTCTTTGCGAGGAATTTGTGTCCCATACATCGGCAGTCAGAGCTTCGCCGAAATGGTTTCCGGAGAAGATGACACAGAACAACAGAAACCAGATGGCCCAGCTGGAAAACAGGCTCTAGCTGATTACATCTGGGAACAGCTAGAAAAGGACAGGTACGGGGATAACATGTCGGAGCGCCAAAAGTTCATTGATGATTATGGCATCCGCATAAAGAATCGAGGTGTAAAAATTGATTCTATCGACCCAACTTCTCCGGAGTCCGCAGTCAAGATAACCGAAGGAGCAATGAAGAAATGGCTTGGCGAGAAGGAAGCTTTGTCGATCAAGGCGAGGTACGAGCCTTTCGTGGGAAATATAGACAAATTAAATCCTGTGGATAAAAAAGAGGCGCAAGAGCGCATGATGAAGATCAGAGAACTTGAGGCACTGGAAAAAATTTCCGAAGGCGGAAATTTGATGATAGATGTCAAAGAAATTTCTAAGGGCGACACTGCTCTACTCGCAGATCATGCCAGCAAAAAGAAGCAACGATAACTTCAACCTAAAAAGAAAGGGACGAAATGAAAAAAATAATTCCGTTAATTAGTGTAATAGTTATGTTTTTGATTGCCTTCACTTGGCTAACCTCATTTCTGGTGGCAGCTGGTGTTATCATCATAACATTATTCGGCATATGGGGATATGCCAAATACAAAACCAAAGTGAAAGCCTCTATGCTGGGAACGGTAAACAAAGTCTCTAGCGTTAAGCCTGGAGAATTTATTGTCAAGTATAGAGCAGATCTGGTGGGAAGCGCGATGTTCTTTCTCCTCTGGGCTTTGTTCCCAAGTGAGATTGCAAGAATGCCCTTTAGGTGGATTATAGCGTGTGCAATTGCGCTGGCCATTATCCTAATAAGCGGGCCTGATGCCAAAAAAAGCGCAGCCGGCTTTAGATTTATTGCTTGGCTGACCATATTCGGAATTCTTGGCTATCACACGGCATATGCCAAGTTCGGCGAACAGATAGCAAATTCGTCGGTCTCGCAAGCGATTGTTCGAAGTCTAGAACAACCAAAAACGTTTGTAGTAAAGCCCAGCAAGCAAATAAATACCGGTATAATGTTTGATGCTGGTGATATCGTTACCTATAAACAAACTACCAACAAAAAATATTTTATCAACAAAGGTAGCGAAAATGTACCGATTACAATCCCCACAATAATTGGTGAATGTATTGCACCCGGCGAAGTCATTCTCGTGGGTGGCGATGAACCGGTCGAAGTGACCGTAACCATCGCCAGAAAATGACTAAACCCCCTCGACTAACAAAGCGAGGGGGTTTTTCAATAGAAATATTCTAATACGATGATTACCGAGGTTGATATATGCTTACCCCCAAATAATTAGCAATCACTCGAACGATTATCCATGCTCCTAAAACAATCGCCACTCCAACAAAACCATAAATAATTTTTTGCTTCGCCGCTGATCCTTTCTTCTCATCTCCCGCATTTGTCATATAACTTAAGCCACCCCCAATTATTAAAATAACCGCTATTATAATTGCAAAAGAAAATATCCAATTCATAATATTTGCAAAACTGCGATATATTCCATTAATGTCACTAATATTGCCACCAGTTTTATTGGGTGGAGTCACCGAAGCCAAAACAGGACTCACAAATAAAGCCTGCGAAATCAGCGCTGTAGAAATAGCTAAAAATTTCTTCATTTACAATTCACCTCCCTCCTTGATTGAATTATCATTGATATCATTATACACCTAAAATACTTTTTATAATAGAGACCATAACTGTACTTAATAGTAATATCACGATTCCAACTATCACCCACTTTAAATTATTACGTGCTGCGGTCACTTTTTTCTCATCTCCCCCTGATAACATAAATTGAATACCTATTATAATAAGTACAATTACCGCCAAAGGAATAGAAAATACAAATGCCCAATATGCAATCCCCTGCACCAACTCTGTAAAAGTATTGGATTCTAATGGATTATCTAAGGATATTGTGTCTCCACCTAATGAAGGAGGGTAAAGGTTCTGATTACCAGATGTTGGCGTAGCGTTTGGAAGCCCCGGTGGCTGATATGGCGGCTGAGCTTCCATCAACGACACCATCACTCTATTATTTTCTGCTCCGATAGCAGAGGCAACTGAAGTATTTACTAAAAAACCAACAACAATCAAAACCAACGCTAAATATTTATTCATTAATTTATTATTTATTGACATGTGAATGTGTACCAATTTTGTGAAACGAAGTTAGCAGTTTTGGTACCAATAATTAAAATAATTGTATCAACTATTAACCAAGAAGTATAAACAATCACCACCCCTATAACTGCCGACCAAAAGATTGACTTAGCCTTAGTTAATAAACTATTGCCTTCCTTGCCTGAACCAGCGCCCGAGCCACCCAAAACATAAAATATCCCACCAACGACAAACATAAGTAACGCAGCTGGTGGAGTTAATGTAAATGCAATGAAATCAAAAACGTTCTTAAACATTACAAAGACATAACAAGCATTACATTCCGCTTCTCCTGCACCACCACATGGCACAAGGCCTCGAGCCAATACGAATAAAGGGGCTAATAACCCAATTGCCCAAACTGCACTAAAACTAACTATTTTAGAAAATTTATTGTTCATTTCTTTGCCTCATTAAAAACGTTAATCTATCAGCTGATTCATCCAATGCATCTTTTAATGTCCTCTTACCCATTACTACTGATTCTATCATATTTATAAACTCACTATCAACTTGTCGGTTGTCCACCTCAAACCAAGACCGCGCCGTTAAAATCTGCGTCGCAAAAACTGATAAATCTAAGTCATCACTAGCTAACGCAATTTGAGATTTATTTATCGGCGGTTTACCGGACAATTCCATATACTTAGCTTGGGCTTCATCAGTCGCCAACCAAGTTAAAAATATTTCAGCAGCTTCTTGGCTTGCCTGACTGATTGTTTTTGGCATGGCCAAACCAAAATAACTGGCGTAATTAACTACTCCACTTGAACTTATCTGCGGTAAATTAACCACATCATATTTTAAATTTGGGGCTTTATCATCTATCACCGAGCGATTATATTGATAATTCAATAACATAGCAGCTCGCGCATAGGCAAAAGCATCTATTGAATAACTAAACGATTTACTTGCGCCCCATGTGTATGATTTTTTTTGCGGGTTGGCAAAATCAGTATAAAAACGTAAGGCATCTTGACCGGCATCAAAATAACTATTTTGATAATCAACTAACCTATTAAAAGTTGCTTCCGTATTATCTTCATTCGTCATTTTTGTACCAGTTTGCATCATCAAAACCGATAAAATATCGGGCGCACGATTAATATTGGCACCAGTCCCGATAGCTGCACCTGCAACTAAAACATTCCCCTGTTCATCTTTAACTGTTAGTTTTTCAACATCCTGCATAAATTCTTCCCAAGTTTTAGGTGGTTTAGCAATACCCGATTCATTAAACATTGTCTTGTTATAATAAAGAGCTAAAGTGTCACCATAAAATGGCACACCCAAAATTTGATTGTCGCTACTTACAAAATCTTGCACTGCTACATCTGCAAAGCTGTCTTTGAATTGCTTAAGAGAAAGATTTATTTCACCTACCGGTAAAACTTTAGTCGCATAACGAGGCATCCAACTCGAGTGAACCATAAATAAATCTAAGGGTTGCTGACTCGCAAGCCTATCTAAAATAGCGCTTTCGTAAGTATCAATCGGCAACTGCTGATAATCAATTTGAATGTTTTTATTTATGCCATTAAATTCGTAGATCATATCGTCCCAAATATTTTCATCGTCAAAAACACCCAACATAGTTAAGTCAGCATTAATAGTAGGCGTAAAAGGAACCCTGCCTAAAAAAATTATTAACCCAATCACCAAGACTAGCAACGCACCGCTAATAGATAAAATTAATATTTTCTTATCCATTATTTTTTAATAAATAAAAAACCAAAATGATAAGGGTCAACTGTTAATTCTTTTTCAAATGTAAACCCAATGCTTTCCACTAAAGGCCTTATGTCTTCTGAACTCAATAACCAACCTTCTTGTGGGCCGATGCCTCGCGATTTTTCTGGTCGCCAATCCACGATAGCAATACGTTGACCATTTTTTAACACTCTTTTGGCCTCCTTCAGCATTTCTAATTTTTTTTGTGTTTGATACAAAACATTCTTAAGTATCACAAAATCCATTGATTCATTGCCAAGCTGTGTCCCTCCAACCGCTTCTAAATTAACCCATGAAGGCTGAACGTTACTTACGCCAGCCATTTGTGCAGTACTTTTTATAGCTTCCAATGCGCTTTTTTGAATATCCAACGCGTACACCATCCCATCTGGCTCAACTGCTTTTGCCAAAGGCACTGCAAAATATCCATGCCCTGAACCAAAATCAGCCACTCTCATCCCGGGTGATAAATGAAATTGACTCAATAATTCTGCTGGCTTTACAAAACTATCTTGAATCGTATTATTCCCATCCATAATTTTTTAATTAAAATGTAGTCGCTGAACAAATTTTGTCTTTTTCTTCAAGCCTCATAATTCTTACGCCTTGAGTTGCTCTGCCTAACACCGGCACACTAACTAATTCCGTTTTAATTACTTGACCTTTTAAAGAAATAATAATTAACTCTTGATCTTCGTCGCCAATTATTCTTCCATAGACTACCAAGCCAGTTTTTGCAGTTACTTTTGCTGAAATGATTCCACTCCCACCACGCTTTTGAACCTTAAACTGGCTAATCGCAGTTTTCTTACCATAACCATTTTCTGTTAAAACCAATAATTTAATTTTATCTACAGGTGCATTCTTTCTGATTATATCCATGCCAATTAAATAGTCATCTTTTTTCAATTTCACAGCTTTTACTCCACTGGCGCTTCTGCCCATTGATCTAACGTCTTTTTCTTTGAATCTAATACTTTGACCCTTGGCTGTCGCAAAGATAATTTCGTCTTCCCCTACGCTTGGTTGTGCCCAACGCAAGCAATCATCTTTATGCAATTTAATAGCAATCAATCCATTGTGTCTGACATTAGCAAAATCTTCCAATGGTGTTTTTTTAATAATACCATTTTCGGTAGCCATAACCAAATACTTAGCTGTCACCTGTTGCGTCCCGCTACCTAATTTTTGTTCGGCTGGTAATATGGCGGTAACCGTCTCGCCTGCGGATAGTTGCAAAAAATTAACTAACGCTTGCCCCTTAGCAACTCGTGATGATTCTGGTATCTCAAATGCCTTAGTTTGGAATACTCGCCCAATGCTAGTAAAAAACAATAGATTATCGTGCGTGGAAGCACTTAAAAATTGCTCAACTGCATCTTCTCCCTTGGTTGTCATGCCAATAATTCCTTTGCCTCCCCTTTTCTGTGCTTTGTAAAGTTTTGGATTCATTCGCTTGATATAACCGCCCTGTGTAATAGCAATAATACAATCTTCTAATGTAACCATGTCTTCCTCACTAATATCCCCCACTGGGCCAGACCAAACTTTCGTTCTTCTATCGTCTCCAAATTTTTCTTTTACTCCGGCTAATTCTTGTTTAATTACCGCCCACATTTTTTGTGGATGTTCTAATATATCAGTTAAATAAGCAATTAATTTTTTCTTCTCCGCTAATTCATCCTCAATCTTTTTTCTTTCAAGACCAGCCAACGTTTGAAGCTTCATCTCCAAAATTGCAGTTGATTGTAAATCACTCAATTTGAATTTCTTCATTAAATTTTCCTTCGCTACTTCTTTATCAGCCGATTTCTTGATAACCGAAATAATCGCATCAATATGATCTAGCGCTTTTTTGAGACCTTCCAATATATGAGCACGGGCTTTCGCTTTATTTAAATCAAATTCCGTACGCCTTTTAATGACTATTTTTCTATGCGCTAAAAACTGTTCCAAAACATTCTTTATAGATAAAACCTGTGGTTGCATTCCATCAACTAGCGCCAACATATTTAAGTGAAAAGTTTTTTGAAGCTCCGTTAATTTATAAAGCCTATTAAGCACCCTCTGCGGAGAGGCATCAGATTTAAGTTCTACAACAATTCTTACTCCAACTAACCCATTTCTCTTAGAGGTTCTATCGGTTTCATCACGAACGTCTCTGATCCCATCTAGTTTCTTTTCTTTTACTAGTTCGGCAATTTTTTCTAAAAGAGTGGCTTTATTTACCTGATACGGAATTTCATTAACAATTATTCTATATCCAGCCCGACTACTTTCTGACTTTTTCCCTTCAACAATTTCGGTTTTTGCGCGCATAACAATTGGACCTTTCCCTGAGCCGTACGCAGCCACTATAGTTTTTCTGTCAAAAATTTCCCCGCCAGTTGGAAAATCTGGACCTTTCACAAATTTCATTAAATCATCTGAAGTCGCTTTTGGATTATCAATTAAATGAACCGAGGCTTCTATTAACTCCCCCAAATTATGAGGAGGAATGGAGGTGGCCATACCAACTGCAATGCCCATACTGCCGTTTAATAAAAGTTGTGGCACCTTTGATGGTAATACTTTCGGCTCCTGTTTTGTCCCGTCATAGTTGTCTTGCCAATCAACCGTATCCTTGTCCAAATCCGCTAGCATTTCTTCAGCCATCCATGACAATCTTGCCTCTGTATAACGCATCGCTGCTGCATTATCACCATCAAGAGAGCCAAAGTTTCCTTGACCCTCTACCAATTGATAGCGTAAAGAAAAATCCTGTGCCATACGCACCATAGAATCATAAACAGCCGAATCACCATGCGGGTGATATTTACCTAATACTTCACCGACTACCGTCGCTGATTTTCTAAATTTTACATTTGGATGAAGTCCTAGTTCGCTCATGGCATACAAAATACGGCGATGCACTGGTTTTAAGCCATCGCGAACATCTGGCAAAGCACGAACAATTATCACGCTCATCGCGTAATCTAAATAGGAGTCCTTCATCTCCTGTGTAATTTCTCGTGGTTTTACATATCCAATTTCCATATTGATTAATTATTGTCCATTTAATGATTCCCAAGCAAAACCTACTTCTTCTTTTATATTAGGCACGGCTTCTTTAATTTTCTTGATTGAATCGGAAACTACGTTTGGTGATGCTGGTTTTTCCACTTGCCAACGCGCTGTATATTTTATCCAAAACAACCAACCAAATATAATTAAAACGGTACACATTGCCACCAACAACCACATTATTTTCTTACGTCTTGCTAACGGCAATGTCTGCATATTTTTTAAAAAATTTTCACTCATGCTGACCCAACGCTCATTACCATAACTGTTCCGTTTTCAGGTAATTCCTTTTTCTTAATGGTTATTTTGGGTGTTGCCTCTTTACCAGAGACTCCCATCTCTTTCAAAAAATCTGTTGCATCACCTAAAGAAATTTTAAGACCGGGAACCTTATAATGCATAGGAATAATTATTTTCGGCTCAATTTGATAAACCACTTCAGCTGCTTCTTCGCCGTCTAAAGTATATTTTCCACCAACTGGCACAAACAATATATCAACCTCTTCAAGAGCCTCTAATTGACCATTCGCTAGCTTATGACCCAAGTCGCCCAAATGACAGACCTTAATTCCTTCCATTTCAAAAAGATAAATAGTATTTAATCCCCTGTCTTTACCCTCAGAAGCATCATGAAAAGAAGAGATGCCTCGGCAAGCAACTCCTTTCACTTCATATTCACCGGGTCCATCAATTACAAATGTATCTTGATCAACTGATTCTAAATAATTATGATCGTAATGTTTGTGAGTCACAAAAACAATATCGGTTTTCCCGCGTGGGGAGCGTAAACCAATTGATGAATCAAACGGGTCAATCAATAATGTTAATTGCCCGCTTTGAATTTTAAAGCATGAGTGCCCGTACCAAGTTATTACCATATAAGTAGTATAACATAATCGATATTAAAATTTCAAATACTCATGACTTGCCAAACACAATTCTTTCGGCTATAATAGAAAACTATTATGACTATAAAGACTCAAAGCAAAGTTGTAGATGCTGATTTCTCAAATCAGCCAGCCATTCCTCAACCAGGACAAACCGTTGATGGAATAATTTTAGAGGTTGGTAAAAAAAATATTTTAGTTGATTTACCAGGCTACGGAACTGGAGTTATTTTAGGCAGAGAAATCAAAAATAACCCATCGCTCGTAAAAGCGCTTAAAGTGGGAGAAAAAGTTTCCGCCGTCGTTTTGGATGGTGAAAATGATCATGGATATACCGAGTTATGCTTCTCAGAAGCACAACAAGAAAAGTCTTGGCAGACGCTTCACGACGCCAAAAAAACTGGTGAAGAAATAATTGTAAGGGTCATGCAAGCCAACCGAGGAGGCCTTATGGTTAATTATGGCTCAGTCAGTGGTTTTTTGCCTGTTTCCCAGCTCAATGAAGATAATTATCCAAAAGTAGAGAATGGAAACAAATCGATGATTCAACAAATGTTAAGTAAATTGGTAGGACAAGACATGAAGGTTAAAGTATTGGATGCTGACTCCAGAGAACAAAAATTGATTGTTTCGCAAAAAGCTAAAAGCCAAGAAGAGTTCAAAAAATTAGCTTCAAATTATAAAGTAGGTCAGACTGTTAAAGGTACGATAACTGGCCTAACCGATTTCGGAGCATTCATTAAATTTGGCGAGCCAGCTCTTGAAGGCTTAATCTATATATCTGAAATTGATTGGAAAATGATAAATCATCCTTCAGAAGTTTTAAAAACTGGAGATGAAATTGAAGCAAAAATAACCGATATCAAAAATGGCCAGATTACCCTATCGCTTAAGGCCCTTCAGCCTGATCCTTGGAAAAATATTGAACCTGAAATTAAAAAAGGAGACGTGGTTGATGGCGAAGCAATCAAGTTAAATCCTTATGGTGCATTTATAAAAATTAATCCCTTCATCCACGGCTTAATCCATATCTCAGAATTCGGAACACAACAGAAAATGAGAGAAAAACTTGAAATCGGTAAATCATACAAATTCGAAATTATACTCGTAGACCCAAAAGAACATCGCTTATCTCTTAAGCTAGTGGACGTGCAATAAATAATTAATGATCAAGAACCTAATAAAAAATTTAGCCATTGTCATCCTGACAATATTCATTGTGGCGGGTATTTTTTCTATATTTGCCGACTCGGGAGAAAAGATTACCGCTATTAACTTAAGCGAACTCTCCAAACAAATTAACGAAGAAAAAATCAGCAAGATTACGATTAACGGTAATGTTTTAAGTATCGAACTAAAAGACGGGCAAAAAGAATCTAGCTACAAGGAGGAAGACTCTTCGCTAACTGATTCATTCAAAAATCTCGGAGTTGATTCAACCAAGTTACAAAATATAAACTTTCAAGTCGAAGAAATATCTGGATGGAAATTTTGGTTAGGCTCCTTACTGCCTATACTTCTCCCTTTTCTTTTAATTGGAGGATTCATTTGGTACATGATGAAACAAGCCCAGCGAGGTTCGGGCCAAGCTTTTGGATTCACTAAATCTTTAGCTAGAATGGTTAACCCACAACAAAAAAGTAAAAAAACTAAATTCAAAGATGTGGCTGGCCTTAAAGAAGCTAAAGAAGAACTTAATGAAGTTGTGGAATTTCTAAAACAACCTGAAAAATTTAAAGCATTAGGAGCAAAAATTCCTAAGGGAGTTTTATTAATTGGCCCGCCAGGGACTGGCAAAACATTACTGGCTCGCGCAGTTAGTGGTGAGGCGGGCGTACCCTTTTTCCATATATCCGGCTCCGAATTTGTAGAACTTTTTGTTGGAGTTGGAGCATCAAGAGTTAGAGACACATTCCAAACTGCTAAACGAAGCGCTCCAGCAATTTTATTTATTGACGAGCTCGATGCAATAGGCCGACACAGAGGCGCTGGTCTTGGTGGTGGCCACGACGAACGAGAACAGACCCTCAACCAAATACTAGTTGAAATGGACGGTTTTGAACCAGACGCTAGAGTCATTGTTATATCAGCTACCAATCGACCAGATATTCTAGACCCTGCCCTACTTCGACCAGGACGCTTTGATAGAAGAATTATTTTAGATGAACCAGACATTAATGATCGCCAAGAAATTCTACAAATTCATATGGAAGGTAAACCAATTGACTCAACAGTTGATTTAAGACAAATTGCTGAACGTACTCCAGGTTTTTCTGGAGCAGATTTAGCAAACCTAATAAATGAATCCGCAATTTTAACTGCTCGGAAAAACAAAAAAGAAATTAGTCACGACGAATTATTAGAATCAATTGACAAGGTAATGCTTGGCCCTGAAAGAAAAAGCCATATATTGTCATTGAAAGAAAAAAAAATTGCCGCATATCATGAAGCAGGACACGCTTTAGTCAATGCGTCACTACCTCACACCGACCCAGTTAGGAAAATATCAATTATTTCTCGTGGTCGTGCCGCAGGCTACACATTAAAATTGCCCACAGAAGACAGACATCTACATTCGAGGAGTGAGTTGGTTGAAGATTTATCAACTATGCTTGGTGGATATGCAGCGGAAGAATTGATATTTAATGAACTAACTACCGGTGCATCAAATGACCTCAAGCAAAGCTCCGACCTAGCCAGAAAGCTTGTGACAAAGTTTGGCATGAGCTCATCACTTGGACCAGTTGCTTTTGACGACCGAGAAGAAATGGTATTTTTAGGTAGAGAAATTGCCGAAGATCGTCGCTACTCTGAAACAACTGCAACGAAAATTGATGACGAAGTAATGAAATTTATTAAAGATGCATACAAAATTGCGATGCAAATACTCAAAGACAACAAACCAAAGCTAGATAAGGTTGCCAAAACATTGATAGAAAAAGAAACAATAGAACGCGAAGAATTTGAACAATTGATAAAATAACCTAAGAAATGATACAATAAATACCATACGCTACGGGCATGTAGCTCAGTGGTAGAGCGCCGCCCTTATAAGACGGTGGTCGAAGGTTCAATCCCTTCCATGCCCACACCACAGTCAAGATTAATTGGGCCACAAAAGATATAAATCGGGCAATTAGCTCAGTGGTAGAGCGCTTCCATGACACGGAAGAGGCCACTGGTTCAATCCCAGTATTGCCCACACTCAAAACTCTTTTTCTAAAGAGTTTTGAGTGTTATAAAATTATATGTTATTATAAGAACATGCCAAACGAACAAATCATTCAATATATAAAAAGTGCCAAACAAGAAGGTCTAGCTGATCAGCAAATAAAAGAAGCCCTACAAAAAGCAAATTGGCTAGAAGCCGAAATAGATATTGTTATGCAGTCTGCGAATAATATCCAACAACCAATAAATACCAGCGTCTCAACGAAACAACCTCTCAAGAGAGCGTTACAATTGATTAGAGAATCTATAAACATTTTCAAGCAAATTGTCTGGAAAGTAGCTTTGATTGAATTAACCCCAATAATTTTAGCAGCCCCTCTAATTCTTGTTTTAATCGCTCGGTCCATCAATTTAGCAGGCATCAATCAAACTAACTATGTAACTGAATCCACCCCATGGTTCATCATTATACTCTTGATTATCTACATACCACTTATAGCCATTTTCAGTTTTTCTTCTTTGGTTGCCACATTATTTATTATCAAAGAACGTGCCAATCTGAAAGAAGGTGTGTAGGCAAACATCAAAGACGCTTATCGCTTTGCATTCCCAAGAATAATTTCATTTTTTTGGGTCGATGTAGTAACTGCTTTAATTACAGCAACAGGCTATTTGTTATTTATTATACCATGAATAATTTTTAACACTTGGTTTGTATTCGGAACATATATTTTAATTTATGAAGGCCTCAAAGGAATTAGAGTTCTTCGGTACAGCCGAGAATTAGTCCGCCATAATTGGTGGGCAATTTTTTATAGAGCATTTATTTTTGTAATAATTTCTTTAATCTTTAATCTAATAACTACTATTGATCAAAAATTTTTAAAAACTGGTTTTTTGTCTTCCGTCGCGAATATTCTTAGCTTTATTTACTGGCTCTGCTTATCACTTATTTTGCCAATCTACATGAGCATACTTTATGAAAATATAAAAGAGACCAAAGGACTAATTAATACTCAAGCCAAAAGTAAAGCGTGGTATATTGTTAGCATGATACTAGCGCCAGTTCTCATGACCTTATTTATGACAATAATGGTTTATATCGCCGTAACTATAAGCAAACAACTCAAAATACAAAACTCGCAATTCATTAACACGCTCGAAAATGATTAGGCTCCGGCTGATGAATTATATCTAAATCAATAACGCGCTCTACAATAGATAATACTGAGGTTAGACCCGGTGTTTTATTTTTATTATCATGATACAATAAAATTTATGAGGGAAGAATTCATTTATCCTAATGACACACCTGTCCGTCTAGACACTTTTTTAGCAAAAAAACTGCCAGAATATTCTCGTGCTCATATTCAAAAAGCCATAAAGAATGGAAAGGTTTTGATTAATAATATACCTGCAAAATCAAGTCATCTCTTAGTCTTAAATAATCGCATTAACATAGAAATACCACCCATTGAACCGCTCTTACTAACACCTAACAATAAAATTAAACTAAATATCATTTATGAGGACAAAGACGTCTTAGTAATTGATAAGCCAGCTGGATTACAAGTCCACCCCGGACTTTGGCGTGAGAAAAATACTTTATCCAATGCTCTTTTAGCGCAGTATCCGAAAATAAAAAATGTTGGTGACCCCATAATAGACCCAGAGCAAGTGAACCTTAGACCAGGGCTAGTACACCGCCTAGACAAAGAAACATCGGGCCTGTTAATTATTGCAAAGAATCAAACCTCTTTTCTGTTTCTAAAAAATCAATTCAAAAATCGGGAAATCCAAAAAAAATATATCGCCTTAGTTGAGGGTGAAATTACCAAAGATGCCGATACTATCAATCGCCCGATTGGCAGATCAATTTCAACACCAGCAAAACGAGTTGTTGAGGGAAAGAATTCTAAAGAGGCCATTACCCAATTTAAAGTTATTGAAAGATATAAGGGATACACATTACTAGAGATTACACCCAAGACAGGACGCACTCATCAAATACGCGTACATTTGGCTTGGTATGGAAAACCGATTATTGGAGACAAGAAATATCGAAAAAATAAAACACCCGAGCTATCCCGTCATTTTTTACATGCGTCTGAATTAACAGTGTTGTTGCCCAACGGGAAGAAAAAAACTTTTGAGTCTCCCCTGCCCAAGGAGCTAAGTCGCTACCTAAAATCACTCACAAACTATAAAGGGGTTGAAAAAATAATAGTTTAATGCTAAGATAGGTTTTACATGAAAAATTTAGATTTGATAAGCCAACCATATATAAAAGCAGAAATGCCTGAACTAAGTCCTGGTTTTAGTGTGAAAGTCCACCAAAGGATCAAAGAAGGAGAAAAAGAAAGAGTGCAGATTTTCGAAGGCCTTATTATAGCAGTTAAACATGGCCGAGGAATTACTGGTACAATTACGGTTAGAAAAATTGCCGAAGGAGTTGGCGTTGAAAGAATATTCCCAATTCATGCTCCCACAATTGTTAAAATAGAAGTTATAAGAAAAGCCAAAGTCAGACGCGCAAAGCTATACTTCTTAAGAGGCCTATCTAGCAAAAAAACCAAAGCCAAGACGAAAGAATTAGTTACATCTATAAAAGTAGCAGAATCTCCAAAAAATTAATTACTCACTTCACTAAACCGCA
>Ga0210057_1001912_pt1 | contig 30751 bp, 25 predicted proteins | sample CryGeyCG2114_010_2_FD_183968 | JGI IMG/M metagenome (GOLD analysis project Ga0210057, IMG submission 183968) | Groundwater microbial communities from aquifer - Crystal Geyser CG10_big_fil_rev_8/21/14_0.10 (SPAdes) (version 2) | ecosystem: Environmental > Aquatic > Deep subsurface > Groundwater ...
CGGAAGAAAAACTAGCCCAAATGCAAGGGAAAATAGTCAGCGTTAAATTTATAGCTGTCAAACCAAAAGAATAAGTCCTGTCTATCCGAGGTTCAGCTTGCTGAGCTAAAAGAATTTGCCGCCAAAGCAGTAAATTTTTCAAGCTCATTTTTCTTGAAAAATTTACTGTAATGAGTTATGATTAACTCATAGAAAAACTTGAAATTGTCAAAGATCAACGGCGAAGCCGCTCAATTTTTGGGGGTCTGGCCGTCGCCGCCGAAGGCGGCGAGGAAGTCCCCCCGCGAAAATTCAGAAAGGCGGCGGAGCCGCACCGCTCAAAACCGCAAAAGAACCCGGAGAAAAACATCGGCTCGAACCATATTTTAATTTTTGGGGAAAGAAAATTTTTTAATCATAAAGTCGAAAATTATTAACTAATAAACATACGAATGTGAATCAAAAAGGTTTTGTGAATATCATCCTTGTAGTAATCGTAGTTATTCTCATGGGCTTGGTTGGCTATTTTGTCTTTGTGCAAAAGCCAGAGGCCCCCACTGTGACTCAAACATCTCCAGTTAACGAAACTGCTGTCAAAGAGGTGGTGATTGGATTTCTGAAAGCTAAACAAAGTAGGAATTTCGAAAATGCTAAACCGTTTCTTAACTCTGAATTTACCAAAACTATTGATTCCGTAGAGTTTGCAGGGACATCCAATCCTCATACTGGCCGTTTCGAAATTCGAGATGTACAATTCCTCTCTAACGAAAAAACATACAAAGTAAATGCAAGAGTGTATGAAGAATATACCGGCGAAGGAGATATTGGATATAACGACAATAGTTATTATGTGAAGCTTTTCGATGATAGCTATCTTATTTACAATATTGAATATGAAAAATATGTTGAATTAGCGAAAGACGAAACCGCCAATTGGAAAACTTATAGAAATGAGGAGTATGGGTTCGAGATTAAATATCCCACCGAACTTCAAGCCGTTTCGAGCGGCCCAAATAAAGAACAAAAGAAATTGGACAGAGGTGAAATGATTTCCGGAACCATCCCGCCTTCGTATGACACTATCACTTTTTCTAATGCGACGAAGGAACAGTTTAGTGTCATTATATTTCCCGTGAACAAAAATGAAGTTTCTCCAAATGGGTTTAAAGGTTATTTGAGCATGGGAAGTGCTTGTGATACGAGATGGATAGATTCTGTGAGCGGAGAGCCGACACTTCTTAATAAAAATGGTATTTCTGTTTTGGAGGCACAAGTTATTTCCGGCGGCCCAAGAGGGGGAAGCAATTCCGGCTGTTACTATTTTAAAAACTCCAGAGGGAATCTTATTGTTTTTAACATATCCGGTTTTGAGCAAAAATCTGATTTCTTGAATGTTTTTCATCTTGTTGGTGATAAAGTTCTTTCGACTCTTAGCTTGATAAAATAATTTCTGCCGCCAAAGAAAAACTTGTCGTGGCTATGCCAGATCTCGCGAAGCGGGAAAATTGTTATCCTCTTTCGCTAAAGCTTCGAAGAGACAAGCCGGTGCGGCTCCCCGCCTGCGCCGAGGCTTCGGCGGGCAAGCGCCGCCTTTCCGTCCGCCAGCTGGCGGATTCGCGTGCCTTCGCCCTCGCCGACCCGCGCTACGCCGACCGCGTGTCGCCTAAAGCTTTAGCGGTGGCACAAGGCTCCAGCGAGGCGAGAGTGGCTTCGGCCACGCAGGCGGGGGGCTCCCCGTCCTGAGCTTGTCGAAGGGCGAAATGTGCCTGCCCGTTCAAAGTTTTAGCAAAGGCGGGTTTGAACTATTTTCAATATTCTGGGTACTCAAAATTTGGGCGGGAGGTCTGAATCAGATTTGTAAAAAATAAAAAACCGCAAGCGAAAGCTTGCGGTTTAGAAACTTCTTCCAAACAAAAATTTTCTTCTGGCGGGTAAACAACTAATATCTAAGGCGAGCGTCTCCTCGTCTTTCTTTTTTGTTTTTTCTCCCCTGATATTCTTGATAGTCTTCTCCTTGGCACTCTTGATAAAAGGGCACATTCAGTGATTTCTCGTTCGCCCTTCTGCCGATAAAAAATTTTAAACTCAAGGCCTCTCGAGAGCCGGCTTCTTAATAGCCGCCGAACATCATCAAAGCATTGACACAGCCAAACATTATGCCGTGTTCTCTTTTTTCCATTTCGGCAGCCAAAAATCGCGTTTTCTTCCGGCAAAATCTTAGCCAGAATTTCATTTGTTTCTTCGTCCAATGGTTCAATAAACCATTGAAGTTCAATTCTTTCACGTTTCACGGCTTTCATCTTAATCTCCTTTCAATGAATCTACTTTTAATTTATGCCTCTAAATAGAACGTGTCAAACAATGATTAGGTTTGTCCTTTTCTAAAGAAATCTGACTTTCTCAAATTTCTAAATTTTCCTAAATTCTCTAAGACCGGTCAAAATAGGTTCGGAGTTAAAAATTTGGCGCGGTTAGACAAAGGATTTTATTTTTCAAGCAAAATTCTTTACAATCAAGAAGAGAAACTTTTCTATGCCTTTAGAGGGTTCAAAAAAATTTTCCGTGATTATCCCTGTTTATAATGAAGAAGGATATATAAAGCTGGCAATCATCGCTCTTAAAAATCAAAATCTGCCTCGGCAAGATTTTGAAATTATTGTGGTTGATAATAACTCAAACGATGCCACGGCAGAAGTGGCGAAAAACGCTGGGGCTGATAAAGTGGTAAAAGAACTTAAGCAAGGAACCAATATGGCTCGCCAAAGAGGGTTTTTGGAAAGTCGCGGTAAAATTGTGGCTTTTCTTGACGCCGATTCAAAGCCGCCGATTGATTGGTTAACCAAAATTAAAAAAATTCTTTTGCAAAAAGACGTAGCCGCTGTTTCCGGTCCCTTTGATTACCAATTTCAAGGTTTCAAAAAAATTCTTGATTTTATTTACGTCCATTTTATTCTCTCTTATTTGGATAAATTTTTGTATTTTTTCTTTCGAAAAAAAGCCGGCGTAATTATCGGCGGAAATTTTGCAGCTTGGCGCTGGGCAATTGAGAAAATTGGCGGTTTGCCGCCTTTAAAATTTTTTGGTGATGATGCTGCCATTGCCATGCTTCTGAGTCGAGAAGCTGGCAAGGTTATTTTTACCCCCCAATTAAAAGTTATTAGTTCTCAACGTCGTTTTGAAAAACAAGGTTTTTTAAAATTGGCTTTTAAATACGCCAGGAGTTACTTGAAAATTTATTTCAGTTAATAAATCAATAAATATATTCGTTTATTAATAATCCCTTTTTATCAAAAAGTCGAACTTGGTCGTGATAGGGGTCTAAAGGCAAGGTTGCCGTCCAAAGCCACCATTTATCAGAAAAAAAATCTTTTTCAAAACGATGGTCGTTATAGCAACTGCGGTGATTAATGTCTTTTAAAAATTCACCGCAGTTATAATCGGTGCTTAAAAAATTTATTTCATCCGCTCTGGGTATTTGGCAACGACCCAAGGAAAAAATATATTTTTGGCAATAGCCAGAAAGGGAATAAATTTTACTTTTGTTGTTTTCCACAATGCTGGGGCAGTTATTTGGCAAAGTCGGAGAAAATTTATAAATATTATTAAGATAACCAAGACATTTATTAAGACGGAGATTTTGACCTATCGGACTGTAAGAGCCATAAATGTTTATTGAGCCGTTAGGGTTAAGATAAATATCAACGGGTAAAGACAAGCCCGAAGGAGAATAATCGCTGACTGCTTGAGGAATAATAATTTCTCCTCTATTGGTTTTAATCCTTAAGCCCGTGACCAAAAAGGGATTTTTATTGTTATAGTTAGCTCTTAAAAAAATTTGATTACCAGAGTAGCTAGAAGCCGAAACCGAGGAGATTTTAACTTTTTGATAATCAGGGGAAAGCTGCTCAACAGAAAAGCCGATGGGTGGAGTAATTTTGGGCGGCGGCGATTCCTGAATTTGGGTTTTAGGCGGAAGAGTCTGAGGAGGCCGGCTAGGCCGGCTGGATATTGATTCTTTGGAAGGAGAAGTGGTGGTTGAAACCAGAGGCGAAAGGCCGAGCGGAGCATTAAAACTAAATTTAAAAATAGCGGGATTTTTTATCAAAAAATAAATAGCAAACCCGATAATGAATAAAATAATGACCAAAGAAAGCTGCTTATTCATTAATCAACAACAAAATTAATTAAGCGGTTGGGGACAAAAATAATTTTTTTGATTTTTTGGCCTTTAAGCAGGTTTTTTACTCTTTCGTTTTGGCTAGCTAAATTTTCGGCTTCCCTTTGATTAATATTAGCAGGAACTTCTAGGAAATGGCGATAGACGCCGTTAATTTGAATAATTAATTTAAAAATTTCATCTTTCATAAAAGCAGGATTATAAACCGGCCACTTTTCCTTATGAATGCTGGTTTTTTGGCCAATTTGGTGCCAAAGCTCTTCGCTTATAAAAGGGGCAAAAGGAGCCAGGAGTTTTAAAAATGTTTGGCAATCAGAAAGAGAAGACTCGGATTCTTCCATTTGTTTTAGTAAAATCATCAAGCTGCTGATGGCGGTATTGTAATGGAGGGTTTCTATGTCTTCAGTAACTTTTTTAATGGTTTTATGCAATAACCGATCCGAAACTGCAAATTTATCCGAATCTACGAAGTTATTTATTCGTATATTCGTGAATTGGGATCGCTTTTGTGGATTCGGATGTATTCGTAATTTTGGATCGCTATAGAATTTATATATTCTTTCCAGGAATCTGGTTATTCCTAAAATTCCCCGGTCTTGAAAATCTCCGCCTTGTTCTAAGGGCGCTAAAAACATTAAGTACATTCTTAAAGCATCGGCTCCGAATTTTTTTATATAGTCGTCCGGATTGACAACGTTGCCTTTTGACTTGGACATCTTAGCGCCCCGGCTGATTAAAAGCCCGTGAGCGCGGAATTTCGGGAACGGCTCTTCAAAATGGAGAAGTTTCATATCGTGGAGCGCCATGGCGAGAAATCGCACGTAGAGAAGGTGGAGCACTGCGTGTTCGGCGCCGCCGATGTACATATTTACCGGCAGCCATTTTTTAATGAGCGGAGAAGAAAAGGATGATTTTTTATTTTTTATTTCTCGTTTTTGATTTCCGAGGATTAAATATCCGAGGTAGTACCAAGCTGAATCCAAAAATGTGTCGGAGACGTCAGTTTCTCGCCGCGCCTTTGTACCGCAAGCCGGGCACTTAACTTCATAAAATGATTTTACCGAAGCCAATGGCGAAACGCCTTTTCCTTTAGGCCGAAAATCCTCTATAAAAGGAAGTTTAACCGGTAAATCCTTTTCCGGCACAGCAATCCAACCAGGATTTTCCAACTCGCCCTTACTAAATTTCGAATTTCGAATTTCGAATTTCGAATTTTCCACTCGTTTTTTGCATGCTTCGCAAAAAATTACTGGTATTGGTACGCCCCAGTAGCGCTGGCGCGAAATAAGCCAGTCGCGCAGACGATACTGGACTTTTTGTTTTCCGCCAACGAATTCCGTGATTGCCCATCTGGCTTTTTTAGAATCCATTCCGTCAAATTTTCCGGAATTTATTAATTCTCCATTACCTACCCAACATTCACTTTGGATCGCTACCTCCGACGGAACGCCTTGAGCGGAACCAACGGGATTTTTTGTGAGCACCGGTAAAATAACCTTTTTTATCTCAAGATTATATTTTTTCGCGAATTCAAAATCGCGGCCATCATGGCCCGGCACAGCCATAATTGCGCCTGTGCCGACATCAGTCAAAACATAATCCGCCACCCAGACCGGAATCCTTTCGCCATTGGCCGGATTGACGGCCTTTATGCCTTTTAATTCCACGCCGGTTTTTTCTCTCCCTTCCATAATTCGTTCCTCTTCAGTTTTCTTTTTTGATTTTTCAATATAACTTTCAACCTCTTTCCAATTTTCGATTAAATTAGAAATTGGAAGTTGGAAATTGGAAATTTTCAATAATGGATGTTCTGGTGCCAAAACCAAATAAGTGGCGCCGAATAAGGTGTCCGGCCGGGTGGTAAAAACCTCCACGAACGCTGATTTACGCTGATTCCTACCTAGATTCTCGCGGACACTATCTGCCTTTGTCCGTGTTTTGTCCGCGTCTATCCGTGATTTGATTGGAAATTTTATTAATGCTCCTTCAGAGCGACCAATCCAATTTTTTTGGGCAATTTTTACCTTTTCCGGCCAGTCAATCCTGTTTAGGTTTTGGAGCAGCCGCTCGGCATACTTGGTGATTTTTAAAAACCACTGCTCCAAATCTTTTTTAATAATCGTTGTTCCGCATCGTTCGCATTTGCCGTTGAGCGCTTGTTCATCAGCAAGCACGGTTTTGCAGCTCGGGCACCAGTTGACTCCTTGCTTTTTCCGATAAGCCAAGCCGTGTTTGAACATTTGAACGAAAATCCATTGTGTCCATTTATAATAATTCGGGTTATAAGTTTCCAGCCGTTCGTCCCAAGCAAAGCCGTTGCCGATCATTTTTAGTTGTTGGTAAAACCGCTTTTCGGAAATTTTTGATTGAGTCATTGGGTGGACGCCGATTTTTATGGCGTAATTTTCAGAATGAATTCCAAAGCCGTCCAGACCAATGGGTTCAAAAACATCATATCCTTGCATTCTTTTGAAGCGGCCGTAAATATCGCTGCCGGTAAAAGCGTACATATTGCCGACATGCAAACCCTCGGCCGAAGGATAGGGGAACATCATTAGGTTATAAAAAGGTCTTTTTGTACGCAAAAGGTCCGGCTCGTAGATTTTCTTTTCGCGCCAAACTTTTTGCCATTTTTTTTCAATCTTGGAGAAGTTATATTTCATTGCGGCTATATTCAAATTTTAGCGAAAATAGCGGCTAAAAACAAATTCTTGAAATAATTCTTAGACTATTTTTAAAAGAGTTTAAAAGGTTAAAATTGAAGAGAAAATATTTGCTTGACGTTTTTTAAAATCTCCTCGGCCATTTTTTCTATTGAAACATTTTTAATTTCCGCTAATTTTTTTACCACTTCAATCACATAAAGGGGTTCATTTCGCTTCCCGCGGTAAGGAACAGGGGCAACATACGGAGCGTCAGTTTCAGAAAGAATTTTATCAAGAGGAATAAATTTTATTATCTCGTCATAAGCGTGGGTAAAAGTAATGACACCGCCAAAAGTACAATAAAAACCCCTATCCAAGAGTTTTTTGGCTTCCTCTTTTGTGCCGCTGAAGAAGTGAATGATGCCGGGATTATTAGGATTTAGTAGTTGGGAATTAGTAGTTAGGGTACTAATTAAATCAGGGAAAGCCTCGCGACAATGAATCATTAAAGGTTTTTTAATCTCGCCGCTAAGTTTAATTTGTTGAATAAATATATCCTTTTGTTTTTCTTTAATTTTTTTATCATCCACCCGGAAAAAATCCAAACCGCACTCGCCTATGGCTACCACTTTCGGCTTAAGCGCCAGTTCTTTGTAGTAGGCGTAATCAAACTCCTCGCCCCGGCTTGTAAAACTTTTTGCTTCTTCACCATCTCCTAATTCTTCAGCATCATGGAAAGAAGCACTTGTGTGAATCGGGTGCAAGCCAACCGCCGCGTAAACTCCGTTATATTCATAAGCCGTTTCTATTGCCCGCCGCGAGGTATCCTTTTGAGTGCCGACATTTATGAATCCAATACCTTGAGCAAGGGCTCGCTCCGCTACTTCGCGGCAATCATTTTTAAAAGCCGCAAACTGAACATGGGTATGGCTATCAAAATATTTGAGTTCTGTTTCAGACATACTTATTTTGAGACTAGTGGAGAATTTTATAATACACAAGAGATTTCTCCTTTTCGTTTTACTCAGGGCTTCGGCTGACATGCTCGGTTATTCTTGGGAAAAGAATTTCCGGTTTTTTGACAAACAAGGTTTTATTTCGCCAAACAATGCTTTTTGTGATTCTTTCCGAGGTCTCTGGTAAAAATGGTTTAAGCAAAGCGGCAACATTATCCAAAATAACAATTAAATTAAAGATGATTTTATTTTGAATTTTTTCATCTTTTATGGCCCAAACCTCAGTTTTATTAACGTAGGCATCGCCAAAACTTATTAAATCCCAAATTTCTTTTGCGGCTTCGTTGAATTTAAACCCCCCCAGTTTTTGAAAAACCAACTCCTTAACATTTTTGATTTTTTGTTCAATTTCTTTTTCAATTAAAATTTGTTCCCTTCCTAAATCTTTTAATTTTTCGCCAAGTGTTAAAACCCGACTGGCGAAATTTCCCAAGCCATTAGCCAAATTAGCGTTGTAACTCTTTTTGAATTTATCCAAAGTGAAATCGCCATCTTCAAACGGGTTCATGTCGTGAGCCAGCCAAAAACGCAAAGCATCGGCGCCGTATTTTTCTATAATAACAAAAGGACTGACGACATTGCCTCGGCTTTTGCTCATTTTTTCTCTCCCGCTAGTAATAAAACCGTGAATGATAATTTGTTTGGAAGGCGGCAAGCCGGCTGACATCAGCATTGCTTGCCACATTGCTGACTGCTGACGCAGGTTGTCTTTGCCGGCAATTTGGATAGCTTTGGGGTTCCCGGCGCTGCCCCAAAACGCCAAGAATTTTTCTTTTTCTTTTGGCCAGCCGAGAGTGGAAATATAGTTTATCAAGGCGTCAAACCAGACATACATTACTTGTTCAGGGTCATTGGGCACTGGTATGCCCCAAGGCATTTTCGCTTTTAATCTTGAGACGCTAAAGTCCTGGAGTCCCGCCGCGACAAAATTTTTAATTTCATTAAACCGAAAGTCAGGAATAACGAAATCGGAGCAGCTGGCGTAAAAATCCAAAAGCGGCTTTTGGTAACGCGAAAATCTGAAGAAATAATTTTCTTCCTCAATCAGTTCTATCTTTAACGACGGGTGAATGGGACAGTGACCGTTAATCAACTCTGACTCGGTTTTTTCCAGCTCGCAGCCAACGCAGTACTTAACTTTATATAGGCCTTTGTAGATGTCGCCGTTTTGGTCACAGCGTTTCCAAAATTCCTGCGCCGCTTTCAGGTGCGGCAAATCAGTGGTCCGGATGAATTTGGTGTAATTGATGTTAAGCGCCTCGCAGAATTTTTTAAACTTTGCGGCGTACTCATCCGCGTACTCTTGAGGGTTCTTGCGGGATTTAATAGCCTCGCGATAGATTTTCAAACCGTGTTCGTCCGTTCCGACGTTGAAAAACACTTCATCGCCGATAATCTTATGATGCCTGGCGATGATATCGGCTTGCACGAATTCCAGCGCGTGCCCAAGGTGCGGCGGCGCATTAACATAAGGTAGGGTTGTGGTGATATAAAACTTATCCATTCCCTCTTTATTAAAATTAAATCTCTAAAGAAAGGCGTTTGGCTTTTTTAGCCGCCAAATAAGTAATTGTTTCTTGAATAAGAATGGCTATTGGCACGGCTAAAACAAAACCCAGAATGCCGGCAACCTGAGAGCCGCCGACAATTGCCACAATCACAATAACCGGATGAACATTTATTGTTTTGCCGAAAATCAGGGGTATCAAAATATGACTTTCAAATTGCTGAACAAAGACAAAGAATAGAGCCGTATAAATACCCAAAATAAAAGAATCAGAAAGAGCGATTAAAAAAGCCAAGGAGCCAACCAAAACCGGTCCAACAATCGGAACAAGTTCAAAAACAGCCGCCAGCAATCCTAAAAGAAAGCTGGAATTAACTCCCAAAAGCCAAAGGCCCAAACCGGTCATTATGCCGATTACCGAGCTCATTACCAATTGGGTTAAAAACCAGCGCCGAATTTTAATTTTAAAGCCGTGAAAAATATGCAAAGCCGTTCGTTCATAATTTTCCGGCAAAACTGCTTTTAAAAATCTTTCCGTTCCGTCCTTTTCAACCATTAAGAAAAAGGAAATAATAACCGTGGCAATGCCCAAAAGAATTTTAGGGGCAATCTTGGAAAGTGTTTCGGTGAGGGAAACCTCGTTTAAAGTGAGGAAGTTTAAAATTCTTTCAAAACCGCTGGTTAAATTAGTAATAAATTCCGGCGGCGATTTAAAATTAAAAATGATGAAGATGATTTTACTAAAGCGACTGATGAAATTTGTTACCTCGGAACTGAAAAGAGGAAAAATGAAATAAATAACCGTCCCAAAAAGTAAAATCAAGAAAAGAAAAATTATTATTGTGCCTAAAAGTCTGGGAATCCCTCTTTTTTCAAAAAAATTTATGAAAGGTTCAAAACCTAAGGCAATAATAATAGCCATAAAAAATGCCGCCAGGGTCCAACGAACATAATAAAGAATTATTAAAACAGCAAGAAAAATTAAAATTTTCCAAAGCGTTCCCCAGCTGATTTCCAAATAAGTTTTTTCCGTGCCCATATCTTTAGTTTATACTTTTAAAATATTTTGGAAACTTTTATTTTTAAAGGGTCCGATAAGAGCGAGGTTTAATCCTTTGTTTTGAAAAAGGTTTTTAGCCAGACATTGGACTTCGGAAGAAGTTACTTCTTGGATTTTTTTGGCGATTTGTTGAGGAGTCAAGATTTTTAACCCTAAAATTTCTTGGCCGGCGTAAAAATAACCGATTTCATCAGAACTTTCTAAAGTCAAAAAGAGATGGCCAATTAAATGTTCTTTGGCTTTTTTAAGTTCTTTAATATCTATATCTCTTTCTCCGATTTTTTTAAATTCATTTAAACTGGCTTCAACAACTTTTCCCATTTTTTGGTGGTCAACGCCGGCGGCCATTGAAATTGAACCGTGGTCAGTATAAAGATCGGTAGAAGCGTGAACATAATAAGCCGCGCCTAATTCGCCTCTGATTTTTTGAAATAATCGGGAACTCATTCCGCCCCCCAAAATATTAGCTAGAACTTCCAAAGCAAAACGGCGTTTATCAAAAACCGGAAAAGCCCTAAAACCCAAAATTAAATGCGTTTGGTCAGATTCTTTATATTTTATCAGTTCTTGAGGCTTGTTTTGAAACTCTTTAGTTTTCGGCTTTATTTCTTTTTTATTTTGAGGCAGAGAAAGAAGGTGATTGTTAATTTTTGTTAAAATATTTTTCTTTTCAAAGCCGCCGCTGATTGCCAAAACCGTGGCTGAAGGAACGTAATGTTTTTTCCGATAAGCCATAAAATCTTTTCTTTGAAGACGGCGAATGTTTTCTTTGGTTCCGGCAATGCTCCAGCCGGCCGGCTGATTGCCGTAAAGCAATTCGTTAAAAACCTCTTGAATTTTTTGAGCCGGCGCGTCCTCATACATATTTATTTCTTCAATAATCACTCCTCTTTCGGTTTCAATTTCCGCCGGATTAAAAACCGGATTTAGGTAAAGGTCGCTGACAATTTCTAAAATTTGTTCAAAAGACTGATTTCGGACCTTGGCAAAATAGCTGGTGAACTCCCGGCCGGTAAAAGCATTATATTGAGCTCCCAAACCGTCAAGTTCGGAAGCAATGTTAATTGGCCGCGGTCTTTTTTGAGTGCCTTTAAAGCACATATGTTCCAAAAAATGAGATAAGCCGTTGATTTTTTTAGTTTCATAAGCCGAGCCGGCGGCCACCAAAATCGCCACGGTCGTTGCCAGACTGGAAGATTGAGGAATTAATAAAACCCGCAGGCCGTTTTCTAATTTTAATTTTTTAAAATTTTTCATATTTTTTTAAAAACTTTCTTTTAAGTATTTTATCACAAAAAATTGAGAAAATAAAACCCGCTTTAAATTTTAAAAAGCGGGCCATTTGTTCTTCCTCTTTTTGGAGATAATTACAGTGAGGGGGAAGGACAAAAAACCAAAGCCAGTTAATTATTATGATAAACTTGTTATTAATAAAAATAAATTGCTCAGAAATTTTCTAGAATTACCAAAATTCCATAGAAGAAATTGCCGAAATTATTTAACTAATTTCCCAAACTTTAAAAATTCTTCGCCGTTAATTATTTTTTTAATCACCTCTTTTAATTCGCTTGTAGATGTTCTTATTTGTTTTGTTGTGTCTCTATCTCGAAGGGTTACGGTTTGGTCCTCTAAAGATTGAAAATCTACGGTGACGGCTAGAACCGTGCCGATTTCGTCTTGGCTAAAATAGCGTTTGCCGATATTGCCCCGGTCGTCCCAAGCTACCGCAAAATCTTTCTTTAAGTTTTTATAAATTGACCTAGCAAGCTCAACCAGTTTCGGCTTATTGGCTAAAAGTGGGAACACGGCTACTTTATAAGGCGCAAGCTGAGGATTTAATTTTAAAACAATCCGTTTTTCATTCTTGGCTATTTGCTCTTCAGCGTAAGCTTCGCAAAGAAGAGCGAAAAAAATTCTTTCCACGCCGGCCGAAGGTTCAATAACGTAAGGCACGAATTTTTCTTTGGTTTCTTCGTCAAAATAATTTAAATCTTTGCCTGAAAATTTCATTTGGGCTTTGAGGTCAAAATCAGAGCGGTTGGCAATGCCTTCAATTTCTTGCCAGCCGAAAGGAAATTGATATTCAATGTCCACTGTTGCTTTTGAATAATGAGCCCGCTCTTCTTTGGCTTGCTCCCTTTTTCTGATGTTTTTAAGGCCTAAGGTTTGATACCAATCAAATCTTGTTTCAACCCATTCCTTAAAATATCGGTCAGCTTCTTCGGGTTTCACAAAATACTCAAGCTCCATTTGTTCAAATTCCCGGGTTCGGAAAATAAAATCCTTGGGATTGATTTCATTTCGAAATGCCTTGCCAATTTGGGCAATGCCAAAAGGAATTTTCAGCCGGGTGGTATCCAAAACATTTTTGAAATTAACGAAAATACCGCCGGCTGTCTCCGGCCGCAAATAAGCCGCGGAAACAGAATCTTCAGCCGGCCCGACAAAAGTTTTGAACATCAAATTAAATTGCCGGGCTTTGCTTTGAAACGTATTGTCGCATTCAGGGCAAACAAAAGAATCGCCCTTTTTTGTTAAATCCTCGGTTTTAAACCGCTTGTGGCATTTTGGACATTCAACCAGCAAATCGGAAAAACCGCTTAAATGACCGGAGGCTTCCCAGATTTTGGGGTTCATAATAATAGCTGAACTTAAGCCTTTGATATCGTCTTTCATTTGCACCATTTCAGACCACCAAGCCTGCTTGATATTAAATTTGAGTTCTACGCCTAAGGGTCCAAAATCGTAAAAGCCGCTAAGGCCGCCGTAAATCTCGGAGCCGGGATAAACAAAACCCCGCCTTTTAGCCAAGCTGGTTATTTTTTCTAAACCTTCCATAAATTAAAATTGAACCGCGCCTTCTTCGGGTTTAACCGTTAAATCATAAGGCAGTTGAGTGTTAACCGGCAAGGCCGCATTTTCTAGAGTTACGCCGGTATAATTGTCCTGGACTTCAATTTTCGTTTGTCCGAGAAGCGGTTGAAAATATTTAACTTGAGTAACATTGGGGGTGGCTTGGATTTGGAAAATAGCTTCAATGGGTTCGCTAATAATCCCTTTGGTGGCAACAATTTTATCAATATTCCAAATAACTTCTTGAGTCAGATTATTGTAAGTCGGCTGGCTGGAGATGTTGCTTTTAACCGCGCCGGTAAAAACCACGCCCGATTTCAAAAAAGCGCTGACTTTAACATTGGAGACATCAGTGGAGTAATTTTTTATGGTCCAATGAATTGTATATTCAGTGGCTTGATTAACTTTCGGCGGGAAGGGCCCGCTGTTTAAAATGCCGGAATTAGCATCGCGAAAATAAGCTTTTGCCTCAATGGTTGTTAGACCCTGAATTTTAGTTTCCAAATTTGTCAAAGCCGAAGTTTTTGGGGCTGAAAGATAATAAGGCACAGTTGGCGAATCCATTTGAGCTTCAATTTTTAAATGAAAATTTTTGTCATTTAATCGCCGAATTGGGAAATTTGGTTTCAGCTGGATGGAAAAATTTACATTGCCGCCGGCTCCGGGGTTTAATAAACGCAGCTCCGGCGTATTAGCCGTGTTCCAAGTTAAAGTGTTGGTCAAAGAATTAATGGAAGAATTCGTTTGAAGGGTAAAAATGTCAAAAAGTTCGCCTATTAGTCGGGCTTTAATGATATTGTCGGCCAAAGCCACGCCGCTGTTATTTTGATACTGAATAGTGTATCGAATTTTATCTCCTAATTTAGCTACATAGTCAGGGGAATTATTGATTAAAATAAACAAACTAATCGGCGCCGGCGCCAATTGACCAGTGGCTTTTTGTTGATTAACAACATAACTTTTTTTGTTAATATTGGTTTTCAAAGCCGCTTGGAAATCAAAACCTTTTTGGAAAGCTTCGTTGATTGAACCTTTAATTTGAATTTTGCCGCTGATGCCGGCTTTGGCTTCTTGAAGCCGCCAAAGATTATTAAAGGACGTTGGGTCAGGGTCAGCGGAAATAAATTGAAAAGAAGAAGGGTAGGTCATTTCCAAATCAAGATTGGAGAAATTAAAATTAGAGTCATTTTTGTAATTTACTTCAATATTAAAGACTGAACCGCCGACCACTTGGTCGGGTACGTCAAGCTTTAAGGAGACGGCGGATTTTTTTATAGCAATATCCTTTGTTTCTTCTTGCTCAAAAGATGTTCCCAGACCGGCTTGGTAAGAAAGCCGAATTTTGACATTTTTAATTTTTGATTCGTCGGAAAGCGCAAGGAGACTGTAAGTTTTTTTGATTAAATCACTGGTTTCAATATCGCCGATGTTTTCATTAATGACATTTTTATTTTCTTCGGCGGAAGTTATATAAACTAAACCATCGGGCAAGTCTATGGTCAAAGAAGCTTGATGCAAAACGTGATTGGAAGTGTTGTTGACAATGATACTGGCATTAAAAGGCACGCCGACAAAAATTTCAGAAGGCGCAGAAATATCCATTTTAACAGTCGGCGCATTAAGATATTGGGAAATGAGATAAATACCAATAGCAATTACGACAACAAAAAAAATAACCATCAAGAATAAAAATCCCCTCCTTTTTTTGTGAGAATGAATTATTTTCGGCGGTTCATTTTCCCCAAACCACTTTTCCTCTATTTTTTGTTCCGGCGGCTGAGAAATTTTTGGCTTGGACGCTGAAGGAGGTTCTGATTTTGAACCGCGGGCGTAAAGTTTTTTTTCAATATCTTCCAAAGACATAAAATTAATTTATTTTTTTAAATCGTCAATCAAAAAGCGCTTTTTATATATAATAGTTCATTTTCGGGAAATTTAAAATGGCATTTTTCGCAAATAAACGTTTGGTCAATTAAGCAAAAATAGGCCGGCTGACCAATTGAGCAATTTTGGCAGCGGCTCAATTTCGGGTCGTAGCCCAAAATTTTTAGAAAAATTTTATAATCAATTTCCCCGGTTTTTAAAGAATTGATTAAATGGTACCAGATTTTCAAATCCGGCTGCTTGGTTAAAACTTGAGTTCGGATTAAACGGGTCAATCCCAGAGCTTTTTTAATTTTTAAAGCTGAGCCGCGAATATTGGAAAAGGCATTTAAAACAACGGCGTCAGCCACAATCATTCTTTTCTTTTCTACCAGCCTCAGCAAGACCAAGTTTAAAGGATTCAAGTGAAGACTAAGTTTGGAAGTAATTTTTCTTCCGCTGATAACTTGGGCATTTAAAAGTCCCAGCTCTTTTGTGTAAAAACTAACCCTTCTATTGGCTTCCTGGCTTTTTTCAAAATTTAACACCACTGCTTCGGTTAAATATTCCTTCATAAGTATATTATAATTTGAGACTGTTAGATTATCCAACAGTCTCATCCCAAAATGCTAAAAAGTTTCTAGATTTTTTTATTTCTGGATTTTTTCTTTTAATTTAGGGGTTGTCCAAAATCCCAACTTTAATTTGCCATTTAACATTAGGCGGGTTAAGGCTTCCAGGGCCGGCAGGCTTCCGAAAATAATAAAAGTCAGGGGCATCAACAGCCATTGAAGAAAGTAAAATGGGTAATGATATTTTTTCAGCCAGGGTAATTTCGGCGGCAAAATCAACAAACTTAAAAAGGCAGAAGAAATAATGCCAACAATGCTGATGTTTAAAAGCCAGCCGGTAATGCGGGGAAGGTGGTAGGAAAGAATAGAGGTTTGAAAATCTCCCCTCCCTAGAATAATTGGTAACCAGCCAAATAAAAAAATAATCAGGGAACTGACTGCCCAGGAGCAAAAGCCGGCCAAAAGCATAAAAGACCAAGATATTTTTTGGGAAAGTTTAACTTGTTTATTGGGAATAAGATTTTTTAGCAGAAAAGAGAAATTTTCTGCTCCCCAAGCCCATCGCCGCTGCTGTTTGTAAAGGTTGGCCAGGCTTTGCCAAAAACGGTTAGACGCCACCGCATCCATATAAACGGGGTAAGTCACCGGGGTTACCCGCCAATCGCCGTTATAATAATTTAAGCATTGAAAAAAAATTCTTGAATCTTCAGAAACAATATTTGTTGGCCAAAAACCGATCTCGGTCAGAGCTTTAAAAGGCATACTATGGGAAGAAAAAGTTATTAGACGTTCGGGTCGGGAATGTTGCATCATTTGCCAAAAGGTGGAAGTAAAAGCCACTAAACGGGAAAAAATCGGCGCCTGTCTTAGGTTGTTAGTAAAAAGGGGAATAGGTTGGAAGCTTGAATGTTGAGCATTTCTAGTCGTAAAAAAGGTATAGGTGAGAATTCCAAAATAATTTTTGCCTACTCGGGTGTCAATATCAAAAACCGAAGTAAGAATATTTTCGTAAGGAATTTTTTTAACATCAATAAAATCTCGCTTTATTTTTTTTATGGCCCAAGTTTCATTGGAGCCCTTGCCGGGCATTTCACCTTCTTTATTGGCCGGATGGACGGTAATTAGAAAACTAAAAAAGATTTGGCCGAATTCCTTTTTGATTTTTTCGGCGGCTTCTTGGGCCGTCGGCCCGGCTGTTTCTTCGGTTGCCAAAACAATAATGAATTTATCCTTGGGGTAATTAGCTTGAGCTAAACTTTTCAGGCTAGTATGAACAATTTCGTAATTTTCTTTATACATCGGTAAAATAACTAAATGATAAATTTTTTGCCATTTATTCGGAAGTTCTTTTGTTAATTTTTCCAGCCAATTAATTTTTAAATTGGCTTTTAACTTGATGAAGGAAGGATAAAGATGAAGAAGCAAATAAAAACTTTTTAAAAGCCAATAAAGGTCAAAAAAAATAATAAAAATAGCTACTCCGCTGGGCCATTGCCAAGATAAAAAAATTAATCCCAAAAGGGTCAGCCAGACCATCAGGCCGGGTAAAATTTCTCCCAGGCGAGCCATCATAAAATTAAATTTAGTAAAGATAAATCAGCCAATACTGGTCCAAACTAATAGTCCCTCCGCCTAAAGTTAAAAGTGCCAAAGCCGCGGCAAGAATTAAAAATTCCAATTCGCTGTTATGGAATTTTTGTTTTGCCTTGAGTTTAAGAAGAATGACTAAAAATCCTATGGCAATAATAAGAGCAACAAGTTGGGTTAAAAATCCAACCAAAAGCATTAAGCCGCCGAAAAATTCCGCCACCGCCGCAATAAAAGCCCAAAACTTAGCGGGTTTAAATCCTATTTCTTTAAATCCTTGAGCCGTGGTTTTTAAATTTTTTATTTTCGGCAAGCCGTGGGCAATTAAAATCAAAGCGAGAACCAGTCTCAAAATTAAAATCCCCCAATCGCTGAAAATAAAAAGTGGCTGAATCATATTTTTATATTAAAGTATCTTTTTTTAAAACACAAGTCCGAAAAATTGTTTGATATTTGTCAGTTATTAAAATTCAGTTAAAATAATTATCTATGAAGATTCTGGCTATTGAAACTTCCTGCGATGAAACCGCTTTGGCGCTTGTTGAGGCAAACGGCGGCTTGCGGCTGCCTCACTTTAAAGTTTTAAAAAACTTTGTTTCCTCTCAAATTGCGGTTCATCGGCCCTGGGGCGGAGTTGTTCCTAATCTTGCCAAGCGCGAGCATTTAAAAAACCTGCCGATAATTTTTCAAATAATTATGAAGCCAGAATTGAAAAATAAAAAAACCCTCAGGATTCATCAGCCTCTGTTTTTGATTCCCAAAGTTGAGGCGCTGGCCGTAACTGTTGGGCCTGGTCTTGAACCGGCGCTTTGGACAGGCATTAATTTTGCCAAGGATTTAAAAGCAAATTATTTTTCTTCTGCTGGTCAGAAAATTCCTTTGGTCGGCGTCAATCATTTAGAAGGCCATCTTTACAGCTTCTTGCTTCCCGGTGCAGTCAATGAGAAAGTTTATAAAAAATTTGGCTTGAAAGCGATTTTTCCGGCAATAGCGCTTATTATCAGCGGCGGCCACACAGTTCTTCTTTGTTTGGAATCGCTCGCGAAGTGGAAGAAACTCGGCGAGACTCGCGATGACGCCGCTGGCGAAGCGTTTGATAAAGTGGCAAGGATGTTAGGGTTGTCTTATCCTGGCGGCCCGGAAGTTGAAAAAGCCGCCAAGAAAGGAAACCCGAAAGCTATTTTGTTTCCTCGGCCTATGTTTTACGCCAAAAATTATGACTTCAGTTTTTCGGGCTTAAAAACAGCGGTTTTGTATTTTATCCGCGATGCAAAACAACAAATGCATTCAAATGCTGCGAAATATCTTTCGCGGCATTCGCATCCATTCGTAGTTTCGAATCGGGATGCTGACATCGCTGCCTCTTTTCAGAGCGCGGTCATTGATGTTCTGGTTGCCAAAACCATTCGCGCCGTCAGAGAGTTCCACGCGAAATCTATTCTCCTTTCCGGCGGCGTGGCCGCAAACAAAAAAATTAGAACCGCTTTTCGCAGCGAAAGCAGAAAAATCGGCGTTTATTTTTTTGCGCCTTCAATCGTCTTTAATACTGATAACGCCGTAATGATCGCCGCCGCTGCCTACATCAACTATCTACGCAAGAAAAACCGCAGTCTTAGGGCCCAAAGCAATTTAAGTCTCTAACAATATCGCCATCGCCGCATTTTTAAAAGTCTAATCTCGATAGTTTAAGTTAAACTGTATATAATGAAAACTATGATTGATTCTTTATATAATCCCAAAGCCGTTGAGGGGAAAATCTATCAGCAATGGGAAAATTCCGGGTTTTTTAATCCTGATAAGCTCCCCGGCCGGCGGCAAAAAAAATTTATAGTTTATATGCCGTTACCTAATGTCACTGGCTCGCTTCATATGGGGCACAGCCTTGACAACACAATTTCCGATATTCTTATTCGTTATTACCGGATGAAAGGTTATAAAGCTCTTTGGTTTCCCGGTACTGACCATGCCGGCATCGCCACCCAATATGTTGTGGAAAAAGAGCTTAAGAAAAAAGGCTTGGGCCGTTTTGATCTAGGCCGAGAAAAATTTATAGAAAAAGTTTGGAAATGGAAGCGAGAATACGGAAACATTATTTTAGAACAACTCAAAAAACTCGGCTGCTCTGCCGACTGGTCGCGAACGCGTTTCACGATGGACCCCGCTTATTCAAAAGATGTGATAAACGCTTTCATCCATTACTACAAAAAAGGCTGGCTTTATCAAGGATTTCGGACAATCAATTGGTGTCCAAGATGTCAAACGAGCTTATCTGATTTGGAAGTAGAATACAAAGAAGAAAAGGGAAAATTATGGTATATTAAGTATCCTTTGGTTAAAAATTTAACCCTTCGACAACGCTCAGGGTTGATGGTGAGCAGGGTCGAACCATCAAAATTCAATCCGTCAACTGACGAACAAAATTATATTGTGGTGGCAACGACAAGACCCGAGACAATGCTGGGAGATACGGCAATTGCGGTAAATCCTCGTGACAGCCGTTACACCTCTTTTATTGGTAAAAAAGTTCTATTGCCAATTCAAAACCGGGAGATTCCCATTATCGTTGATAAAGCGATAGACCCAAAATTCGGGACCGGAGCAGTAAAAGTAACTCCGGCTCATGATACAGCTGATTTTGAAATTGCTCAAAGACACAAGTTGCCCCTGGCGCAGGTTATTGATGAATCCGGGAAAATGAATGATAAAGCTGGGAAATACGCCGGCCTAAAAGTGGAAGAAGCTAGAATGGCCATTATTCAAGAATTAAAAAATCTCGGTCTTCTGGTGAAGGAAGAGCCGTACGAGCACCGTCTGGCCACTTGCTATCGTTGCGGTCATACAATTGAACCCATTCCCTCAAAACAATGGTTTTTAAAAATGGATGAGTTGGCAAAAAGAGCGGAAGTCGCGGTTAAAACCAAGAAAGTGGAAATAACTCCCAAGCGTTTTAAAAAATCTTATTTTAATTGGCTTAAGAACATCCGCGACTGGACTGTTTCCCGCCAAATTTGGTGGGGACATCGGCTTCCTGTTTTTTACTGCAGTAAAAGACAGGAAGGAATTTCTAATTCCCAATTTCTAATTTCTAAACAAATTCAAAATTCATCGGCGGGACCATTTGTAGTATCAGCCAAGAAACCAAAAAAATGTCCTTTTTGCGGTACTTGCGAAATGAAACAATCGCAGGATGTTTTGGATACTTGGTTTTCTTCAGCGCTTTGGCCATTTGCCGGGCTTTCTCAAAAAGACCGAAAAAAATATTGCCCCGGCAATCTTGTTTCTAATGCCAGGGAAATTTTGAATCTTTGGGATGCCCGGATGATTTTTTCCGGTCTTGAGTTTTTGAAGAAAGTTCCTTTTCAAGTTCTGCTTATTCATGGCACGATTCTGACAAAAGAAGGGAAGCGGATGTCTAAGAGTTTGGGAACCGGGATTAATCCTCTTGAATACATTGAAAAATATGGCGCCGATGCTATCCGGTTTGCCGTGATTTGGCAGTCAAGCGGTCAAGATATCCATTGGGATGAAACAGCGGTGATTGCCGGCCGTAAATTCGGCAACAAAATTTGGAACGCTTCCCGGTTTGTGCTGGCCCAAATCAGAAATAGGCCTCCGGGCCTTACCGCCGCTTCAACGAAAGTAAAAGTTTCAAGGAAGGCGAAAAACATTAAACCGTTTACGCCGGCTGATAAAGCCGTTCTTAGAGCGTTAAAAGATGTAAAAACAAAAACCGAAAAATATATTCTGGCTTTTGAATTTAGTCAGGCCCTTCGCCTTGTTTATAATTTCTTTTGGCATACCTTTTGCGATAAATATCTGGAAATATCAAAAAAACAGATTCAAGGAGAAGAAAAATTAAAAACCAACACTCAAAAAATTTTAATTTATACCCTTTTGGAGTCCTTAAAAATGCTTCATTCATTTATGCCTTTTATTAGCGAAGCCGTTTATCAAAATTTGCCGAAACCTTTTAGAAAAGAAAAATTTTTATTAGTTGAAAAATGGTGATTTTAAATTTACTACTCTCGGTTGTCTTGGGAATTTTGCCGGCTTTAATTTGGCTAGTTTTTTTCTTGAAAGCAGAAATGCATCCGGAACCGAAACGCTTGGTTTTTTTAACTTTTTTAACCGGTTTTTTTATCACTTTGCCGACCCTTTTTGTCCAAACAGTTTTAAGGGATTCAATAAAATATTATTGGCCGGCATACAATATTTTTATTTTATTTTTTATCTTGGCTTTTGTGGAAGAATTGTTTAAGTTTCTCGGCGCTTATTGGACCGTGAGAAAACAGCCGAGTTTTAAAGAGCCGATTGAAGCGATGTTTTATATGATTTCAATAGCTTTGGGTTTTGCCACCATTGAAAATATTTTTATCATTGCCGGCAATTTTAATTTTGCTAATCCGGAAATTCTTTATCAAACCTTTGGCACCTTGGCTTTGAGATTTGTCGGCGCCACCTTTTTACACGCTTTAAGCTCGGCCATTGTCGGTTATTATTGGGCCAAGGGTCATATTCACAAAGTAGTTTTTCATACTTTAATTATTGGCTTAATTCTAGCCACTGCTGTTCATGCTATTTTTAACTATTTGGTTCTCACCTTCCAAAATTCTTATCTTATTTACCCCACGCTTTTTCTTTTAACCATCTCCTTTTTTGTGGTTAATGATTTTTCCAAATTGAGACCGTTGAATAATTCAGAATTTTGAAGTTCAACAAAGTTTTTTAAAGCGCCTAAATAATTTTCCGAATGGAATTTGCCCGTGGGTTGAATGCCGGAAATCAAAATAGGTTTTTTGGGAGTCATCATTATCATTTCCTCAAAATCTTCCATATGGTAAAATTTGAAGCATGGCAAAAACTTCTGTTGATGTAAACAGCATTGTGTCTCTTACTTTTTATATAAATATGATATAATGTAACTATGATAAAAAAAGACCCCAAAAATATGTTTGCCGAATTGGCGAAAATCAAGGATGAAAGTTCCCTAAAAGAATCAAAGTTGGAAGTAGAAACGAATGATTCGTCTTTGGATTTGGGAGAAGAAATGGAAGGTTCTTTAACGGTTGATGTTTATAAAACTGAAAATGAAATTGTTGTCCAGTCAACAGTCGCCGGAGTTGGGCCCGATGACTTAGAAGTTAATATCACTAATGAATCAGTAACCATTCATGGTAAAAGAGAAAAGATGGAAAAAATTGAAGATAAAGATTATTTTTATCAGGAATGTTTTTGGGGGAAATTTTCCCGGTCCATTATTTTGCCTGAAGAAGTTGACCCGGAAAAATCAACCGCGGTTTTGAAAAACGGCATTTTAATTATCAGAATGCCTAAACTTAATCGCCAAAAAGCCAAAAAAATCAACGTTAAGCTGGCCTAACTAAATTGAGACTGTTGAATTATTCAATAGTCTCATCTTTTTTTAAATCTATGGAAGTTGAACTTCCATAGATTTATTTCCATAGGTTTAATTTAAAGTCGGAAGTTTAACTTCCGAATTCCGAATTATCAGAAATTGCGGCAATTTATAACGCGACAAAATAAAATTTGACTTTTTAAATAGATTTTAATAAAGTTCGTTATAATATTTCAATCAGTTAAAGAAAAATCAGTTTTTTATCTTAAAGCTGTTATAGAAATTCCATCACTTATATGGATTACAATATTTTTCCTCTGGCTATTGCTATTATTTCTTTAGGAGTGGCGGCTTGGCTGGCGGTTTCAATTTTAAAAAAAGAAACCGGCAGCGAAAAAATGAAAACGGTCGCGGAAGCGATTAAAATTGGCGCCAACGCTTTTTTAAAAAGACAGTATTGGGCCATTGCTTTTATCGCCATTCTTGTTGCTCTTGGTTTATTTTTTGCTTACTGGGCTTCGGGCAATATCGGGTTTGGTTTTAAAACCTCTTTGGCTTTTATTGTTGGAGCGGCTTCTTCGGCAATGGCTGGCCTTATTGGGATGTTAATAAGCGTTCGGTCAAATGTCCGGGTAGCGGCCGCCAGCCAGCGGGGTCTCAATGATTCTTTGGTTATTGCTTTAAGGGGCGGCGCGGTTTCCGGAATTACCATTGTCTCTTTATCTCTTCTCGGCATCGCCGGGCTCTTTGAAATTTATACCCTTTTAGGTTATGAAGCAGTAAAGATTCCTTTCTTGATTGTCGGCTACGGCTTTGGAGCCAGTTTGGTTGCTCTATTTGCCCAGCTTGGCGGCGGAATCTACACCAAGGCTGCTGATGTTGGCGCTGACTTAGTTGGGAAAATTGAAGCCGGCATTCCTGAAGACGATTTAAGAAATCCGGCCGTGGTTGCTGACCTTGTCGGCGACAATGTTGGCGACTGCGTTGGCCGCGGGGCGGACCTTTTTGAATCAACAGCTGCTGAAAACATTGGGGCAATGATTTTAGGCGTAGCTCTTTATCCCACTTTTGGCGTTAAAGGAATACTTTTCCCCTTAGTCATCAGGTCATTTGGTTTGCTTGCTTCAATTGTCGGAGTTTTAATTGTGAGGGTTAATCCTGTCAAGAATAAAGATTCTCATCAGGCAAAAAGCGAGGAAAATCCAATGAAAGCCTTAAACCGCGGCTTCTGGGTAACCAGCATTCTTTCAGCCGCGGCTTTTTATTTCGGGACAAAAATTTTCTTTAATAACTTATGGTTTTTTGCCGCCGGAGTCGTTGGACTTTTAACCTCAATCGCTTTTGTTTATTTTACCCAATACTACACCGAAGCTCGCTTTAGACCGGTTAAAAGCATTGCCCGAGCCTCAAAAACCGGCCACGCTACCAATATTATTCAGGGTTTTTCCATTGGCTTGGAATCAACTGGCATTACGGTTGTCACTATTGGCATAGCTTTAATTGCCGCTTACAAATTCGGCGACTTATCTGGTATTACCGGCGGCGGTCTTTACGGCACCGCTATGGCAACAATGGGGATGCTTGCTACTGCGGCTTATATTTTGGCAATGGATACTTTTGGGCCAATTTGCGACAATGCCGGCGGCATTGTAGAAATGTCCGGCGCTTCTCAAGAAATTCGGGCCAACACCGATAAATTAGATTCCGCAGGCAATACTACTAAAGCTTTAACCAAGGGTTATGCCATTGGTTCAGCCGCCCTGGCCGCTTTTCTTCTTTTTTCAGCTTTTCTTGAAGAAGCTCATCTTAAAATCGTTGACTTGGCGAAAGTAGAAGTGTTTGTAGCGGCAATGGTCGGCGCCATGCTTATTTTTCTTTTTTCAAGTTTAGCTATTCGGGCCGTTGGCAAAGCCGCTTATTACACCATCAATGAAGCGCGGAGACAATTTAAAGAAAAGCCGGGCATTATCGCCGGCACTGAAAATCCTGATTATTCAAAAGTTATTGATATTACCACTCGCGGCGCTTTGAAGCAAATGATAGCGCCCGGGCTTTTAGCAGTCATTGTGCCGGTTCTGGTTGGTGTGTTTTTAAAAGCCGAAGCCGCGGCCGGACTTTTGATGGTTGGAACAATCGCTGGTATCCTTTTGGCAACGGTTATGAATAACAGCGGCGGCGCTTGGGACAATGCCAAAAAATGGATTGAAGCCGGAAATTTTGGAGGCAAAGGCTCGGAGGTTCATAAAGCGGCAATTACCGGAGATACTGTGGGCGACCCGTTTAAAGATACAGCCGGACCGTCGCTTCACGTTCTGGTAAAACTTTTGGGCACTCTTTCCTTAGCGCTTGCCACTCTTTTTCTTTAAACCAATAAACAGTCACGTTCCTTACGATCGTAGAAAACATGATTAATACGACTTTACGACGAGGCTTTACTTTACGTTTACGAGGCTAAGCCTCGTAAGACCTAAGATATCATTTTTTATTTTTCTTTGCCCTCAGACATCAAGGTTTTTTATTTGTAGTATCTACTTAGTCAACAAACTTACGATCGTGAGTTTGTTGACTAATACTACTCGGGCTTTTTGTTTTTTTATTGCAAACAAAATTTTATGAACTTTATGAGGCTAAGCCTCGTAAGATTTATGATTTTGTTAATATCGTTTTTTTATTTTTCTTTTTTTTGATTTTTTTATCGTCTTCAGATATTCCACATATGTGGAATATCTGAGGCAGCAGTTTTCTATCGAGTTCATAAACCAAAGATTTTATCAGTCCTTGCTCTGAATTATCTATTACACCTACGATCGTATGTTTATTAGATAATTGGATTTTATGAGGCTGAGCCTCGTAAGATTTATAAGGCTTTTAACTTTATGAGGCTTAGCCTCATAAGAACTCTTTTCTCAGCTTTCTGTTTTTTGACCCCGTACCACAGACTTCGTTTTAGTACGGGGTATGCTTTTTCTCGGATTTTTTGTTTCTTTATCTTTTTTATTAACAGCTTCCTCAGATTTTTTTTTCTTCTTCAATTATTTCTGCCTCTTTTGGCGGGATTGAGGTTGGCGCTTCGGCTATACCGCCTTCGGGCATTTCTTCGGGCCGGGCTTGGGAGCGGACATCAATTCTCCAACCGGTTAATTTAGCTGCCAGCCGGACGTTTTGTCCGCCTTTGCCGATAGCCAAACTCAATTGGTCTTCAGCCACCAAAACTTTTGCCTCTCGGCGCGGCAAAATCTCTACCTCTTTCACTTTTGCCGGCGAAAGAGCGCTGGCAATGTATTTAGCCGGGTCATCTGACCATTCAATGACATCAATTTTTTCATTACCCAATTCATTGGTCACGGCCATTACTCGGGTTCCGCGCTGACCCACGGTTGAACCAACCGGGTCAACTTTTTCTTCTTTGGAAGCAACCGCGATTTTTGTTCGGTTGCCCGGCTCTCTGGTTATTTGTTTTATTTCTACAATTCCGTCGGCTATTTCCGGAACTTCCATTTCAAAAAGTTTGGCAATAAATTTTGGATGAGAACGGGAAAGAATAATTCCCGGTCGGCGAGTGTCGCTCTGAACGGCTAAAACATAAAATCTTAATCTTTGACCCGGCCGGTAAAATTCGCCGGGGATGCTTTCGTTTTGAAACATAATGCCGATGGCCCGTCCCAAATCAACATAAATATTGCCGTATTCAAATCTTTGGACCACGCCGCTGATAATTTGACCCTCTTTGTCGGCAAATTCTTTTTCAATTGCTTGGCGTTCAGATTCGCGCAAGTGCTGGAGAATGACTTGTTTGGCGGTTTGAGCGGCAATGCGGCCAAAATTTTCGTGAACCTCCAGAGGGAATTCTAATTCTTCGTTAATTTCCGCGTCGGGTTTGATTTTTTTTGCTTCTTCCAAAAAAATGTGGCGGTCGGGATTGTAATGAATCAATTCTTCGTCTTCAACATCGGCGCTTTTTTCTTCGGTTTCTTCGCCGGCAATTTTTACTTTTGTCGGGTCAACAACCAATTTCACTAGCCAAAATTTCAACTCACCGGTTTTGGGGTCTAGACCAGCTTTAATAAACTCGGTTCTTTTCCGGTATTCTTTTTTGTAAGCCGCGGCAATGGCTGATTCAATGGCTTCCAAAACTTGCTGGGGTTCAATATTTTTTTCCGCGGCAATTTGGTCAATCACCGAAATTAAATTTTTTAAGTCCATATATTTAAATTTTAAATCCGCTTTTAGCGGATTAATTTCATTATTATGTTTTTCAAAAGATTGTCAACCTAATCTTATGAGGCTAAGCCTCGTAAGAAAGAATTAAAAGAACATTGCTATGACTTTTTGCGCTTCAATATGCTATAATAAAAAGAATAAAAAGATGCTTTTATTCTTTTTGGAAAAATTAGTCGGAGGTTTTGGGTGATTTTTTGAAACCAAATATGCTATAATAATAAAAAGTCTTTTTCCCCCTTGAAAAATTTTAAAAAAGTTTTTATCATTAAATAAATGTTCTTCAAATCTAAAATTTTTTTTCTGATTCTGGCGGTTGTATTTTTTGCCTTAATTATTGGTCTCAGTTTTTATTTCCGAGCATCTCAAAAATCCGTTAATCAACCCTCCTCGGGAATTTCCCAAATCACTATTTCTTCTTCCAAAAACTTGGGCAATAATTTAGACCCCTTCTTGGCTCAAATTCTGCCTCCGGATTTTAGCGCCAAACCTTTCCAAACTCTTCAAAACACCAAAAGAGAGCTTTCCGACGGCACCAGTCAATACATTTTTACTTATTCTTCTCCCGCTCAAACTCTTTCCGAAGCTTATTCTCTTTACCGCGATTATTTATCAAAAAATGCCACCCTCGCCATTGACCGGCTTTATAAAGATAATTTTCTTTTGGAAGCTAAATCTCCGGAAAAAAATTTTCATTTTGTCGGTTCCCTTTCCCAAGACAAAAGTTTAATCACTCTTTCTTGGATTGAATTAAAGAAATAAGTTATAATAAATAAAAATGAATCGGAGCAAGATATTAATAAGTTTAATAATTTTAATGAGCGGAGCGGCAATAGCCACTGGAATTTTGTGGTTCAATTTGGCTTATTCTACATTGGGGACCTCCCAGCCACAGCCATATGTGAGTTGCAGTGCTAGTTCAAATCCCGTTAATGAAGGCAACCCAGTTACTTTTAATGCTACCATCAAAGATTATGACACCTCCGACTGTACGCTTTCTTACTCTTGGACAGGAAGCAGGGCCGGCGATAGAGATTTGGGATGTTCATCAGTAACTATTGAGCGCTGTACAACCCCGTCTCTGTATTCCTCAGTAATTATCCATTCAAATTATTCAGCCAGCAGTTCTAACACTTATGATTTAGGTATAACGGCTCATTGCGGCTATCAAACAGCTTTTAGTCCTTGCACTGTTGCTGTTAACCATCCCTTTCGTAGCAGATTAGATGTTAGTGTCAGTGGCCAGGGCGTTACGCATCTTGCCTGTGTGAATAACTTTTGCGCAAGTGTTTCTGGTAGCGGCGATAATTCTTGTTCTCCTGAAGGCGTGCCTTGTCACTTTGAGTGTACGGGCGTTAATGTTTGCGCAAGTGTTTCTGGCAGCGGTCCTAACCGATGTTCAAACGGGGACGATTGTCTCTTATATAGAATTTCTGTTTCTTTAAATCCTTCAACCATTCTTGTTAGTGGGTCTTCTCAGGGGACTTCTCAAGCCAATGCCGTAGCTTACTATGACAACAATTCAACAAGTAGTGTTACCAGTCAGGCGACTTGGCGGTCTGGAAATACAAGTGTGGCAACAATTTCCAGCAGCGGTTTAATTACCGGCCACAACTCCGGAACAGCGAGAATTACCGCCATTTATAGCGGCGAAGACCATTCTGTCACTCTTACGGTTTCCTGTCCTAGCGGTCAAACTCGGCCTCACAACGAATGCTCATTAGAGAGTAGTTGTGTTTCTATTAATACTTGCGATATTTCTCGGTGTTCTACTAACGAACAGTGTCTTCTCTACTAATGTACAGTGTCAAAAATAAATTTATGTCTCCAAAATCAAAAATCATTTTAATTGTCGCAGTCATCATTGTTATTGTTCTTTTGATTTTTTCTTTGGCTTTGTATTTTTATTTTAAAACAATGAAAAAACTTTCTGTTCAGCCGCCAAAACCTCCTCAACTTGCCATTTCTTCTTCTCAACAATTAGGCGATATCTTATCTCCTTCTTTGGCTCAAATTCTGCCTCCTGATTTTGGCAAGTTTCCTTTCCAAATTCTTCAAAACGAAAAAAGGGAAATTTCCGATGGCTCTATTCAATATGTCTTTTCTTATTTAGATTACAGCCGCACTCTTCCCCAGATTTACGCTTATTACCGTTATTATTTAAAAACCAACGCTGAACTTTCTATTGACCGGCTTTATAAAGATAATTTTCTTTTGGAAGCTAAATCTTCCGAAGCCAGTTACCATTTTATTGGTTCTCTTGCCGATAAAGGGAACACTGTCACTTTAAGTTGGATTGAAAAATGAAAAAGAGAATTTTTAATCAAGAAAAAATATTAGGAATGGCAGTAATTTTATTGGCTGTTTTGATTGCCAGCGGAATTTTGTTTTTCGGTTTTAATGCCAAAATAGGTCCAGAAACAGCAAGAGCATTTGTTCTCCTCTGTAATCCTGACGAAGGCACTTATTATAATAAAAAGTGCACTACGGGCGCCTGTTTGCCGATGTATAATGCCCCCCTATCTGCGTGTGATGAAACCGGATATTTTGATCCAATGTCGAATATGAATGCGAAATATTGTTATGGATGTCAAACAAATTGCGTTTACCGTCAGGCAACCTATTACTCTACACACGGACTGTGTTCGCCCGGCGGTTTTGCGCCTGTTTCTTGTTCTCCTATAGGAAATTTAAGTACCTCAACATGTCCGAATACGACAGCGCAATTCTGCGGTTATCCGGCAGGGGATCCAAAAAAAGGCTGTACGACAATAATATATACACATACCTCAAATATTTCCACGGTGGGGTTAAATAGTTCAAATTATGGGAACGCTGCTATGTGTTTGAACAGTAAGGGATTTGTCAAGTGTGTATGGTCCCCAGAAGGTGATGGAGCAAAGTGCTGTTTTGGAGAAGATTGCGACTACTTCGCGAAAGGAGTATGCACTTATCAGAACAAGGAGAGCCCATATTTAGGAAAACCATATTTAGAAGAAAACTCTCCTAGGACAAGTTCTGCTCCGACGTGTCCGACGGGTTATGATTCATCAACTGGAACAATAATTACAGGCATTTGTCCTGCAGTCCAATTCAGTAGTTTATTTAATAATGTGTCCTTTACAGAAAGACGCGTGTGCATTAAATCGCCCCCAACAAGTCAGATGTGTTATGAGTATCCCCGCTGTGACCCTTGGGAAACAAAAACATTTGGCTTGGGTACTCAAAGCGATGAAATCGGAGGAGGAAGTCAGTGTAATTCTTATTATACGGCGCAGTCTTTTGCAAGAGGCGCTTACTGCAATCCTGGTTGGAAAGCAGTCAGTTCTACAACTTTAACCTGTCAAGTGAACTACCCGCCTGCCTCACCAATAGAGTTTATTGCTACAACTACTTGTCAAAGAATCTGCGGCGACCAGACATATTACCATCAAGCTTGTACTTCTTCTGTTTCTGTGGGGGGGCAAGTTTGCCGTGCCGTTGAGGGAGCTGGTCCAGATAATTGTTCAGATTGTACGCCGGTTTTATCTTCTTATACAACAACCTGTACAGTTGATAAAACCTTGATTGATAAAAATGAAACTGTTACTTTCTCCGCCACAGCTGTTTGTTCAGGCAATAATTGTCCGACGGATGCTGTTACTATGACTTGGGATAGCAGTGGGGTCTCGTCGCAAAATATTAACTGTTCTCACAGCTACACCACCAATGTTTTAGAAACAGGTTCCACAGCGACTTTATCGCCTTGTGTCAGCGGACCCATTACTTATGATACCAGCGGATTAGTTGTAAAGACCCGAGTAGGCGCAGGCGGGGAGACAAGCACTAATTGTCCTTCGGTGACTGTTAAGACGCCGACCCTGACTTTTAATTGTCCAGTTGACCAGAATGGTAATGCCACAGGTGCTTGTACTACTA
>Ga0210057_1001914_pt1 | contig 30749 bp, 38 predicted proteins | sample CryGeyCG2114_010_2_FD_183968 | JGI IMG/M metagenome (GOLD analysis project Ga0210057, IMG submission 183968) | Groundwater microbial communities from aquifer - Crystal Geyser CG10_big_fil_rev_8/21/14_0.10 (SPAdes) (version 2) | ecosystem: Environmental > Aquatic > Deep subsurface > Groundwater ...
GTTTATCAATTTAGGTACAGGAAATCATTTCAGTAGAACTATGGATTCCGAAATGATTGAAGGTCCTTTATACGCGCAGAGATTGAGAGATTTGCTTTGCGGAATGGATGAATGGAAGAATAAAAAAGAATTGATTAAGAAGTCGGTTGTTTCCCCTGTTTATGGGCAGACATGTATTGGTTGGGGTGTAATTTCGGTAAAAGGCAAATATCAAGATGGCATTGAGATTCGCTCGGCACCAACCAATATGGTCGGTTGGGGAGATACACTGAAGGGCCACGTAAAAAGAGATTTGCAGCGCGGAAATTACAGCAGAATCTGGAATAAAAAATTGCCTGTGATAAAAATTTTTGGCGACAAGCACTTTTTCGGCGGCGTCAGCACCAGTTACGCCGTTTATCATATGTCGCCGGCGGCGGTTTATACCGACGCTTACGGCGAACGTGGTTTTCCGCCGAATAATACCGGGGTTTCTTTTTTGGGAGTGCCGGTTGACGGTCCGGATAGCGGCCCGATTTTCTGGCGCACATTACCCTTTGACGTAATTAAAGATTTTATGGAAGAAAATCCTCGTTCGTTTGATTGGGCAGAATTTTTGCCTAATCCGGTATAAATAAATTTTAAACCCTGAACTTTGTGTTCAGGGTTTTTTTTGATGTATTTTTTGTTATAATTTACTCAATGAATCCCGTTAGAGATCCAGGGTGTGGATTTAATCAACGGGTTTCAAAAATAAAAAATAATTTATTTTAATCAAATTTTTAATATTAATTAACGGAAACAAATGTTTCCTATCTCTAACGGGATGAATCCTCAATGGAAAAATTTAATAAATAGTTTAAAGAAAAAAGGTGTGTTAAAAACACCGAATATTATTTCCGCTTTTGAAAAAATAGACAGGAAAGATTTTGTAATTGACGAATATAAAAACAGCGCCTATATTGATGAGGCGCTTCCGATTGGCGAGGGACAAACAATTTCTCAGCCATACACGGTTGCCTTTATGCTGGAATTACTTCAACCCAAAAGCGGTAATAAAATTTTAGACATTGGTTCCGGTTCCGGATGGCAAACCGCGCTTTTGGCCGAAATAGTGGGGAAACATGGTAAAGTTTATTCAATAGAAATAATTCCCGAGCTTTGCAAATTTGGAAAAGAAAATATTTCAAAATATAATTTTATAGAAAAAAGCCTGCCTGCCGGCAGGCAGGGCATTGTGGAATGTTTTCACCAAAGCGCCGAAAACGGCTTGCCGGAAAAAGCGCCCCTTGATGGTATAATTGCTGCCGCGGCCCTTGATGAAAAAGTGCCGGAACAATGGTTTAATCAATTAAAAACAGGCGGGCGATTGGTTGCGCCAATCAGAAATTCCGTTTGGCTTTTTATCAAAACAGATAATGAAAAATTTGAACAACACGAATACGCAGGATTTGCCTTTGTCCCGTTTGTCTAAACGGCAAAGAATAATTACCCGGGGTGTTTTATTGGTTGCAATCGGTTTTTTAATGGTGGCTGTTTTTATGTCGCCCCCGGTTGATTTTCCGATAAATCAGGTGGTTATTGTTGAGAAAGGGCAAATCTTCAATGAAATCTCGCAAAATTTTAAGCAGCAAAAGCTTATACGTTCTTCCTTGATTTTTGAAACCCTTGCCTGGATGCTCGGAAAAGAAACAGAGGTCAAGGCCGGAGAATATTTTTTTGAAGAAAGAATCGGGGCTGTTGGATTGATAAAAAGAATCACCAACGACACTTATCAAAATAATCTTATAAAAATCACTATTCCCGAGGGCTGCACATTAAAAGATATTGCTTCTCTTTTTGTCAATAAGGGCATTTGGCAAACAGTAGAATTTGATAAATCTCTGGAAGGTTATCTTTTTCCCGATACTTATTATATTCCCGTATCCATTACCCCCGAAGCCATGGCCGCCATTATGAAAGAAACTTTTGATAAAAAGGTTTTAGCGGGCTTGAGTGAAGAAATAAAAAATAATGAACGCGATCTTTCCGATATTATCATAATGGCTTCGCTTTTGGAAAAAGAGGCCTCAAGGGAACGGGATAAGCAAATTATCGCGGGAATTTTGTGGAAACGTTTAGACGTTGATTTTGCCTTGCAGGTTGACGCGGTTTTTCCTTTTATTATCGGTAAAAATACTTTTGAACTTACTTTGGAAGATTTAAAAATAGATTCTCCTTATAATACTTATTTGTATACGGGTCTTCCGCCGGGGCCTATTTGTAACCCGGGGTTGGATTCTATCAAGGCCGCGCTTAATCCCGTTGAAACTGCCAATTGGTATTATCTTTCGGACAAAGAAGGAAATACCTACTATAGTAAAACCTACGAAGAGCACCTGATAAAAAAAGAAAAATATTTAAAATAAACAACCATTTTCAATATTTACGTCTTGCGGTTACGTAAATTTTGGAATATAGTGTATAATGTGTTTATGGCGGAATTTTATCATACTATTAATCGCGGAGCGGATAAGAGAAAAATTTTTCTTGACGATCAAGACCGTTTTAGATTCATCCATGATTTATTTGAGTTCAACGATCAAGATTTAGTTAAAACAACTTTTTATGCATTTTCTAAAATCAAAAAACAAGTTGTTAAAATAGAGCAAAAACAAGAAAAGAAAAAACCCAGAAAACTTTTGGTTAATATTTTAGCCTTTTGTTTAATGGATAATCATTACCACTTACTTTTAGAACCTCTGGTAGAAGGTGGAGTTTCCAAATTTATGAAAAAATTGAATATGGGATATTCAAGGTATTTTAATACCAGACACGAAAGACAAGGAACGCTGTTTGAAGGAAGATATAAACGAGTTTTAGTTAAAAACGAAGCGCATTTTATTCATTTGCCTTATTATATTCACTTAAACCCGCTGGATTTTAAATTTTACGGTTGGCGCGAAAGAAAGATAAAAAACCATAAAGAGGCGATGAAATTTTTAGAAGATTATCGTTGGTCTAGCCATCTAGATTACATCGGAAAAAAGAATTTTCCGTCCGTCACCCAAAGAGAATTTTTGTTGGATTTTTTTGGCGGTCCAAAAGAATATAAACGAAAAATACGAGAGTGGTTGCAAAATATAGACCTAGAAAGCATAAAGGATATTTCCTTAGAATAGTTTTCAATATTTACGTCTTGCGGTTACGTAAATTTTAAAATATGGGAAAAGCAGAAGAAACAGGAAAAAAAGTATTTGTGGCTATGAGCGGTGGGGTGGATAGTTCTGTATCTGCGGCCTTGCTGAAAAAACAAGGATATGATGTTTGTGGGGTTTTTATTAAAGGTTGGTATCCCAAAGGCATACCTTGCGCCTGGAGACAAGACAGGCGAGACGCCATGGCCGTGGCGGCAATTTTGGATATTCCTTTTTATACCTTTGATTTTGAAAAAGAATACAAAAAACACGTAATTGATTATATGCTCAAAGAATATAAATCCGGACGAACGCCCAATCCGGATATAATGTGCAATAAGTACATAAAGTTTGATTTGTTTTTGAAGAAAGCGTTGAAAATGGGCGCCGACAAAATTGCCACCGGCCACTACGTGAAGCTTGAAACATGTAACTTGAAGCATAAAAAAGACGATAAAAATGCTTCACGTTTTACGCTTCATGCTTCAAGAGACGATAATAAAGACCAAAGTTATTTCCTTTGGACCCTTACGCAAAAACAATTAAAATATTGCCTCTTTCCCATCGGCAATTACCTGAAAAGCGAAGTGAGAAAATTGGCAAAGAAATTTAAATTACCGGTAGCCGGCAAAAAAGACAGCCAGGGCCTTTGTTTTGTGGGAGAGTTTAAGATGGAGGATTTTTTAAAAGATTATATAAAACCCAGGCCCGGAAGGATTTTAGACGACAAAGGAAACGAGGCAGGCAGGCATAAAGGTACGCAATATTACACAATTGGCCAGCGCCACGGCGTGGGCGCCAGGGGCAAAGAGCCGTATTATATCGTGGAAAAAGATTTGAAAAAAAATATTTTGATTGTGGCAGCGGTCAATGAGGAAAAGGAATTTTATAAAAAAGAAGTGAAAATAAAAAAAGTTAACTGGATTTCGGGCAAAGCGCCGAACTTCAAAAAAACTTATTTAGCCCGTATTCGCTACCGCCAACCACTCCAATCCTGTCGGATTGTAAATCCGAAATCCGAAATTCGAAATTCGAAACATTGCAGAATTATTTTCAACAAACCACAAAGGGCGGTTGCCCCGGGTCAATCCTTGGTTTTATACGACAAAAACGTTCTTCTCGGCGGCGGAGTTATTTGCTAGTATACAATTATGACCTCCGATGAAATTCGGCAAAAATTCCTAGATTTTTTTTCCGCCAAGGGCGGAAAAAAAGGGCACGCTATAATCCCATCGGCCTCTTTGGTACCGGAAAATGATTCTTCGGTTCTTTTTACTACTGCCGGGATGCATCCGCTAGTTCCTTATTTGTTGGGCGAAAAGCACCCACTTGGGAAACGGTTGGCTAATGTGCAGAAATGCGTTAGAACAGACGATATAGACGAAGTTGGCGATGGAATTCATCATACTTTTTTTGAAATGCTCGGCCATTGGTCACTTGGAGATTATTTTAAAGAAGAAGCCATTAAATTAAATTTTGAATTTTTAACCTCGCCAGAGTGGATCGGGATTCCAGTTGAAAAAATAAATATAACAATTTTTGAAGGCGACAATGACGCGCCCCGTGACGAAAAAGCCGCAGCCGTTTGGAAAAATCTCGGAATCCCCAACGAACAAATTTTTTATTTACCCAAAAAAGAGAATTGGTGGGGACCGGTCGGGAAAAGCGGTCCTTGCGGACCAGATACGGAAATATTTTATGAATTTGATATTCCAAAATGCGGGGAAAATTGCAATCCTTCTTGTCAATGCGGAAAATACAGCGAATTGGGCAATATTGTTTTTATACAATACAATAAGAAAACGGACGGCAGTTACGAAGAACTTAAACAAAAGAATATAGATACCGGGCTGGGACTTGAGAGAATAACAGCAGTGTCTGGTGAAAATAAAAAAGATGATTACAAAATAGATATCTTCCAGCCAATTACTAAAAAAATTGAGGAACTTTCTGGGAAAAAATACGAAAATAATATTAGAGTTTTTCGTATAATCGCGGATCACATAAGGGCGGCAGTATTTATTTTAGGAGACGAAAGGGGAATTTCGCCATCCAATATCGGTCAAGGTTATATAGTTAGGCGCTTGATTAGAAGATCTATTCGTCAAGGGAAAATATTAAGTATAAACAAAAACTTTACGAGCGAAGTCGCCAAAGCTTGTATTGGTACGTTAAAAAATATTTATAAAGAAATAGAAAAAAATAAAGACTTTATTTTTAAAGAACTAGAAAAAGAAGAAAATAATTTTAGGAAAACTTTAGAAAAAGGCATGAGAAAATTTGAAAAAAATTCTGACAGCGATATCTCGGGGGAAAACGCCTTTATCCTTTTCTCCACTTACGGTTTTCCTATTGAAATGACCCAAGAATTGGCCGAAGAGAAAGGAATTAAAGTGGACACTGAAGGATTTAAAAAAGAAATGGTCAAACATCAGGAGCTTTCGCGCACAGCCAGTGCCGGAATGTTTAAGGGCGGCTTGGCCGACTCGGGCGAGGAAACTAAAAAACTTCATACGGCAACTCATTTACTTCTGGCTGCTTTACGGAAAGTGCTAGGCGGACACGTGGTGCAAAAAGGTTCTAACATCACGGCCGAGCGTCTGCGTCTGGACTTTTCTTATCCGGAAAAACTTACCGATGAACAAAAAACAAAAGTGGAAAAACTTGTCAACGAAAAAATTAAAGAAAATTTGCCGGTTATTTGCGAAGAAATGAGCCCAAAAGAAGCCGAAAAATCCGGCGCCTTGGGAGAATTTGGCCATAAATATGGAGAAAAAGTGAAGGTTTATTCAATAAATAATTTCAGCCGTGAAATATGCGGCGGCCCGCATGTTGAAAAAACGGGCGAATTGGGTGAGTTTAAGATAAAAAAAGAAGAAGCCAGTTCTGCGCGCGTTAGACGTATTAAGGCGATTATATTATAATGTAATTAATGTTGGGAAGGGAGAAAAAGCAAAAAGGAACAATCGCCGTTTTAGATATTGCCAGCGGTTCTGTTGGTGGAATTTTGTTTACGCGTAACCCGAGCGGTTTACCCAAAATTCTCGCAAGTATCCGCCAAACAACCGATTTTTCAAAAAGACTGAAAGTAAAAAACCTGCAAAAAAATATGCGCAACGCTATTTCAGAGGTCATCGCGTATCTGAAAACAGCAAGAGAAGAAAAACCGGAATTACTGCTATGTGTTTTTTCTTCTCCCTGGTTTAAGGCTCAAACTAGAATTTTAAAAATAGAACGACAAAAATCATTTTCCATCGAGCAAAAACTTATAAATGCATTAATAGAGGAAGAAAAACAAACCGTAGCGGGGCGTTGGGAAATATTCGGATTGGACAAGCAGAACCCTGAGTTTGTTGAAGAGGAAGTTATTAAAACGGTTCTGAACGGTTATGAAATAGAAAATATTTTTGGCAAAAAAGTGAAAAAAATAGAGCTGAATCTTTTTTTAAGCCTTGCGCAAAAAGAAATTCTGGAAGAAGTGAAGGATGCGGCTTCCGACTATATAAGTCCTTCAAAAATAAAATTTCATACCTTCCCCTTTGTTCTTTTCAACGTGCTTAAAAATATAATAAACACATTTGAGGGCGCGATGTTTATAGATATCAGCGGAGAAATTACCGACCTTTTTATTATTAGAAACAACATTATTGAGGAAATAGACTATTTTACCAAAGGAGAAAATTTTTTCGTAAATAAATTGTCGGAATCAATGAATACGAATAAAAACGAAGCCAGGGCGAAATTAAAGCAATATGAGAGAGATGAATTAACCAAAGAAAGCAAAGATAAAATCAGAAAAATTTTGTTGGCTGCTTCCGAAAAATGGTCTGATCTCTTGCGCGGATTATTTAAAGACATCACCGCTGATAAATATTTACCGCAAACACTTTATTTTTGCGGTCCCGCCGGCCGGCTGAAAGAATTGGCAGAACAGGTGGTGTCCGAAAACTTTTCCAAATTTACAAGTTTCGGGCAGCCGTTAAATGTTCGCCTGTTCTCGCCGAAATCTTTGAAGTATCATTTTGAATTTGCAAAAGGATTTGCCGATAATCAAGATATATTTTTGCTGATTTCTTCGCTTTTTGCAAATCATTTTTTAAACAAGAAATAACCATGATAAAAAGAAAAATACAAGACATTATCGTCAAAAAACAGAAACGGGTTGTTTTTAATAAAATGCCGGAAAAAGAAACAGAAGCCGAAAATTTTAAAGTTCATAATTATTTTACAAAAGCAAAAGAAAATTCTAGAAGAAACGGGCGTATTTCAAGAGGAAAAATTATTTTTGGCGTTTTTCTTTTTTTGTTATTTCTTGTTGTTGGGGCAAAAACCATTAACGCTTTTTCCAAGGCCGTTATTCAGATTCAACTGCATCAGGAAATAATAAACGTAGATTCAACCCTGAAGGGATTAATCGCCGGCAAGACAATCACAGAACCTTTTGATTTGAGCGTTCAAACCATGGAGATTCAAATAAGCGAAGAGAGATCCCTAGCAGCAACGGGCAAAAAAATAGTTGAGAAAAAAGCAAGTGGTCAAATTGTAATTTATAACGCTTACAGTTCATCTGCCCAGCCGTTTATAGAGCGCACCCGTTTTGAAACGCCCGACGGGAAAATATATCGTATTCAAAATAAAATAATTGTTCCCGGCGCGAAAATTGAGGAAGGTAAGATTGCCCCTAGCTCTATTGAGACTACGGTTTATGCCAATAGCGCCGGAGAAGAATATAATATTGATTTAACCGACTTCACCATCCCCGGTTTTAAAGGAGATCCGCGGTATGATGGTTTTTACGCGAGATCAAAAACTCCAATGGCAGGCGGGTTTAAAGGAGAAGTGCCGATTGTAAGCGAAGAAGATGAAACAAAACTCAAAGAAAGTATAGAAAAAACAATTGAAGAAAGACTTTGGCAGCAAGCCAAGGCGCAAACTCCGGAAGATTTTGTGCTTTATTCAAACGCCGCACAAATTACTTTTTCGGAAAATCAAATATCCGCTCGCGATAAAAACATCTTCACAATGAAAAAAGAGGGTTTCCTTTTCGCTTATTTGTTAAACAAGGAGGGGCTCTCACGTTCTTTGGTTAAAAAATATCTTGGTGAAGATCTAGTGGATAAAGTACGGGCGTATGATTTGGATAATCTTAAGTTTCAAATGGTGAGTTTGGATGAAAAAAAAGGCACGGTTGTTTTTCAAATTCAGGGAATGGTAAAATTTGTCTGGATAATTGAAGAAGAAGAATTTAAAAAATCGCTTATTGCTTCTTCGGGCAATATGGAAAAAGTCTTCAAGAATTACCCGGCCATTGAAAAAGCCTCGGTGGTTTTTAAACCCTCCTGGTGGAGATTTTTTCCCAACAAAGCCTCAAAAATTCAAATAGAGTCACTCATCAAATAAAGTGAAAAAGGTTGACATTTATTGCTTATTTTTGTTATTATCAGCATATATAATTGGATTTGCCAATTATATAATAATATGTTAAAATCTAGCCAATTATCCAAACTGGCAAGTTTTTATTAATACATACAAATGGTGAAAGAAAACAACGACGCGGTTGACGGACAAGTAATTGAGGCTTTGCCCAATACCACCTTTAGGGTAAAGATAAAAGAAAGAGGAGAAGCAATCTTGGCGCATCTTTCCGGAAAAATGAGAATGTATCGCATAAAGGTGGTTGTCGGCGACAAGGTAAAAGTAGAACTTGATTCTTACGGGAAACGGGGCCGCATTGTAAAAAGAGAGTAATTTAAATTATGAAGGTTAGAGCATCCGTTAAAAAAATTTGTAAAGATTGCAAAATAATCAGACGCAAGGGTCGGGTTTTTGTTATTTGTAAAAAAAACCCAAGACATAAACAAAGACAAGGCTAAAACAACATGAGAATAACAGGTATTACATTACCAGAAAATAAAAGATTAGAAGTGGCCTTAACCTATCTTTACGGTATAGGAAGGTCCAGGGCGATTCAAATTTTAAAAGAGATTTCTATTTCTCCGGATAAAAAAACAAAAGATCTTTCTCAAGACGAATCAAATAAACTAAGAATTTTGTTGGAAAAGTACAAAATTGAAAACGACCTACGGAGAGAAATTACCGGAAATATAAAAAGATTAAAAGAGATTAAGTCTTATCGCGGAACAAGGCACATGAGAAATCTGCCGTCCCGCGGCCAACGCACTAAGACAAATTCACGCACCACAAGACCGTACAAAGGAAGAAAAACAATGACAAGCGGTAAACGCAAAGCGGAGAAAAAGTAATTAGTATGGGGAAAAAAAGAATTGTAAAAGAAAAAGGGGGGGGATTGAGTCCTGAAATGAAAAACAGGGCACTTAGCCGTATTCCGAAGAAAAAATTAAGTTCAGGCATTATTTTTATTCGCGCCACTTATAATAATACGCGTATCGCCTTTACGGACCCCAAGGGAAACGTAATAATGTGGTCTTCATCCGGCAATTTAGGATTTAAGGGGGCAAAAAAGGCAACACCGTTTGCCGCTTCCAAGGTAGCAGAATTAATAACAGATAAGGCCAAGGCTATTGGAGTAAGAGAATTGGATATTCAGATTAAGGGCGTGGGTGGCGGCAGAGAGTCTGCGTTGAGAAGCATTGGTTCCAAAAATTTTATTATTAATTCAATAAAAGATACAACCCCCGTACCGTACAATGGACCAAGGCCTAAAAAACCTAGACGAGTATGAGCACAATTAATTGTAAAACCTGCAGACGCGCAAATCAAAAACTCTTTTTAAAAGGAGATAAATGTTTTTCACCCAAATGTCCGGTTAGCCGCAAGCCTTACGCGCCTGGTAAAAAATCCAAAAGACCGAAGAGACTTTCTGATTACGGATTACAGCTGAAAGAAAAACAAAAATTAAAGTTTCTTTACGGAATGAGAGAAAAGCCGTTTTTAAATTATGTTAAAAAAGCAATGGCAAGGGGCGGAACAGATATTGGCTTAAGGTTAACGGAAATGCTGGAATCAAGACTGGATAACGTTGTTTATAAACTTGGTTTTGCCGGTTCACGAAGCGCCGCCAAACAAATAGTCAGCCATGGACACATTTATGTAAACGGTAAAAAAACGAACATTCCCTCGCGCCAATTAAAGAAAGGGGATAAAATTGCCATACGCCAGCAAAGTTTATCTAAAAAAAATTTTGAAGATTTAGATATTAATTTCAAAAAATACAATCCGCCATCATGGCTTAAGTTGGATAAAGCAAAAAGGGAAGGAGAAATTGTGACTACACCGTCTCTTGAGGCAAAAAGCGATCTTGGCATAAATTTAAATTCGGTTATTGAATTTTATTCAAGATAAAGGTTTTGAATTATTAATATTATTTTTCATAACATATATGGATTATCAAATATCTCTACCAACAAAACCGAAGGTTGTTTTAGAGGAAGAAAACAAGGGCGTATATGAAATAGAAGGTCTTTACGCGGGTTATGGTTATACCCTGGGTAATTCTCTAAGAAGAATAATTTTGTCTTCGCTGCCGGGTGCCGCAATAACCACTATTAAGATAAAAGGCGTTAATCATGAGTTTTCCACAATTCCCGGTGTAAAAGAAGACGTTCTTGCTATCCTTCTGAATTTGAAACAAACGTGTTTCAAAATGAACAGTGACGAACCTCAAAAACTAATTCTTTTGTCAAAAGGGAAAAAAGATATAACGGCTAAAGATATTAAAACGCCTTCGCAGATAGAGATTTTAAACAAAGATACTCATATTGCCACAATAACAGATAAAGATACCGAATTAAATATTGAAATGACGGTGGAAAAAGGATTGGGTTATGTTCCTAAAGAAAACCTTAAAAAGGAAAAAATAGAAACCGGCATGATTATTGTAGACGCATCTTTTACCCCTATCCGAAGAGTAAATTATGAAGTAGAAAGCATGCGGGTGGGAGAAAGAACAGATTATAACAGATTGCGTTTTGTTATTGAAACGGATGGCAGTATAACCCCAAGAGAGGCAATTGAAAGTTCTATAAAAACATTAATTCGCCAATTAAGCGCAATTGTTGAAATGACGGAAAAAGAAACAGAAAAAATTATAGAAGAAACCAAGGAAGAACAAAATCAAATTGCGAAAAAAGAAGAAGAGAAAAAAGAAATTAAATCTGCGGCCGAAGAAGTGCCCGAAAAAGAGGAAAGAGAAGCTGAATCGGAAAGCGAAGAGGAAGTGCTTAAAACGCGAATAGAAGATCTTAATTTATCTAACCGTATACTGAACGCCTTATCAAGGGCTAACATAAGAACCGTGGGAGGATTGGTGAGAAAAAAAGAAGAAGACTTATTGCAAATTGACGGACTTGGCGGAAAGGGGTTAATAGAAATACGGCGGGCGTTAGGCAATTTCGGCTTAATTTTGAGGTAACGCGTAAAAATGAATCCCGTTAGTGATGGCGAGGGTTCGCACCCTAAAATCTCTAACGGGATGAATATATGACGAGTAATAATTATAAGTTAAAGAACAAAAAACGGAAATGTTAAAACATTTCCTATCACTAACGGGATGAAACATCATTCAAAAATTAGAAAATTGGGCAGAAAAAGAGACCAACGAAAAGCGCTTTATAAAACGCTTATGAGCAGCTTGGTAAAGTACGGGAAGATAGAAACTACGGAGGCAAAGGCCAAAGAAATCCGGCCAACAACGGAAAAATTGGTTACCAAAGCCCGGACAAAAACTCTGGCAAACCAACGACTTTTGTTTAAACATTTAAGCAAGGAGGCGGCCAGAAAAATGATCAATGAAATAGGCTCTCGCTACGAAAACAAAAAAGGGGGATATACAAGAATTATAAAATTGGGTCCAAGGAGAGGAGACGCCGCCGCACGGGCAATAATAGAATTTGTGTAAAATCATGCAGCATGTAATATGAAACTTGAAGCATATACCATAGACGCAGCAAATAAAGCATTGGGCCGGGTTGCCTCCGAGGCGGCCGTTATTTTGCGCGGCAAAAATTCTCCGGATTTTAAACCAAATGTAGCGCCGAAAAACAAAGTTACAATTATAAACGCCAGCAAGGTTAAAATGACCGGCGACAAACTTAAGGCCAAAACTTACAAAAGATATTCGGGCTACCCCGGCGGGCTTAAAGAAGTTTCCGCGCAAGCGATTTTTGAAAAAAACCCAAAGCAATTTTTTAGACATACAATAAACGGCATGCTGCCTAAAAATAAATTAAGGCGCGAAATGTTAAAAAATTTAAAAATTGAATTATGACACCCGCCACAAAAACAAAAACAAAAAATGCATATTTTGAAGCCGTGGGTAGGCGTAAAAGCGCGGTGGCGCGAGTCCGTCTTTTTCCGGCAAAAACCGCGGCCGAAAAAGGAAGTATGACAATTAATGAAAAAGAACCAAAAGATTATTGGCCAACCGCGGAAACAGCGGAAATAACCAAGGCGCCCCTTAAAAAAACAGGCACGGAAAAAGAATTTTCTGTTTCGGCTAAAATAAAAGGGGGCGGATTAAGGGCGCAGGCAGAGGCAATGAGATTGGGAATTAGCCGCGCTTTATTAAAATTTAACCCGGATTTCCGAAGTATTTTGAAGCAAGAGAAATTTCTGACCCGAGACGCTCGGGTCAAAGAACGCCGCAAATTCGGACTTAAAAAAGCGCGAAAAGCTCCGCAATGGAGCAAGAGATAAGTATTTACGTAACCGCAAGACGTAAATTGATGAGGTAAAATCACTCAATGAATGAGGCCTGCCTGCCGGTAGGCAGGTTTCCATAGGTTGGATAGATTTAGCTTATTTTTGCGTAGTTTATAAGGAAGATTAGTAAAAATGGAGCATATGCTTATAGAAAAGCCGGGCTTTGAAAAATTGTACTCTTTAATTGTTTTGGTTGCCGGAGAAATTGGAGACAATTCATTCGCTCATAACCTGGGGAAATGGCCGGATACTCCGGGGATTTTCTTCGGCTATGACATTAAAAAGGGTACTATTGTTCTTGCCGACCGGGGTTTAGGGATTTTAGAGACTTTGCGCCGTGTTCGTCCGGATTTATCGACACACGTGAAGGCGGTTGAAGTGGCGTTTACCGAATTTTTATCCGGCCGGGCGCCGGAAAAACGCGGCAATGGTCTGAAATTGGTTCGGGAAGTGGTGCTTGCTAATCCGATAGACCTATTTTTTACCAGCGGTGACGCGGAAGTACATCTAAAGGGCGACAATATATCTTTTCGGGTTACTCGTGTTTCAAATATAGTTCGCGGTTGTATGGCAAAAATTAATTTTTAACATAACTCAATAAAAACATGAAAGTAAAATTAGAAAAATTCGGCACTACTCTTATCTCCCGCGAATTAGGCAGCGAGGCGTTCAAGGCGTTTCAGTCCACACTTCTAGAGTTGCCGCCAAACGAAGAACTGGAAATTGATTTTTCCGGCGTATTAACCTTATCGTCCTCATGGGCGGACGAATTTTTAAGCCATCTCTTCGAGCGATTGGGTGAACGGTTGGTGTTATTGCCTTCCGACAATCTCTCGGTACAAGCAACCTTAAAGATTTTGCAAGAAGCGAACAAATGCCGGTTCAAATTCAAGTAATATGTCCAACAATCTCACTACAAGTGAACTTATGGAAAAAATTAAAAAGTATGGGTTGCTCGCCATTAGAGTTATTTGAATATTAAAATAAATTTATGTATTTTGATTTGCTGGAAAAATTAAAAAGTTGGAGGGCCGCCGTTGCTAAAAAAGAGGGTGTGGAACTCTATCGAGTTTTGCCTAATAAAACCATTGAGGCGATTGCCGAACTTGAACCTAAAACAAAAAATGATTTATTGTCTATCAAGGGCATAAAAGAAAAGAAATTTGAAAAATATGGGGCTGAGATTTTATCTTTGGTAAGTAATGGGCAAGAAACTGAGGAAATTATGCTTGAAACAAATAGCAGTGGAGAAATAAAAATATATACGGTTAGCCGGTATCTTGATGTTTTGAATTTTCAGCTTAAACAAATCCCTGCGCGTGTAAAAGGTGAAATCAGCAGTCTAGATATTCGGAATAATTATTTATTTTTTTCCATAAAAGACGCTAAAAATGAAAGTGTGCTCGTATGTTTTATGTGGAAAAAGAGTTATGATTTATGCGGAATTGCTATTGAAGAAGGAATGGAAATTATTGTTGAAGGTTTTCCTGAGGTATACAAACCAAGCGGTAAATTCAGTTTTAAAACTGCCACAGTTGAGCTTGTGGGCGAGGGAGTTCTTAAAAAAGCTTACGACGCGCTAAAAAAGCAATTAGAAAAAGAGGGGTTATTTTTACCCGAAAGAAAAAAACGGATTCCCGAATTTCCCAGAAATATCGGTTTAATAACTTCGGAAACCGGAGCCGTTATCCATGATTTTTTAAACAATCTCGGCAAACACGGTTATCATATTCAATTTGTTGATTCGCGCGTTGAGGGACAAATCGCCGTTCGTAGTCTAATATCCGCCCTTGATTATTTTGAAAACAAAGATGTTGATGTTGTGGTTATTATACGAGGCGGCGGCAGTTTAGAAAGTTTACAGGCATTTAATAATGAAGTGTTAGTAAGAAGAGTGGCTGATTTTAAGGTACCTATAATTTGCGGTATTGGTCACGATAAAGATGTGCCGCTTGCGTCTTTGGCGGCCGATAAACTGGTTTCTACGCCAACGGCGGCGACAAACATACTAGATGAAACATGGGACAAGGCATTAAATACCGTTATTTTATTTGAAAAAGAAATTTTTTATAAATATCAAAAATTGTTGGGAGACGCAAAATTTTCTATAGAAGAATCAGCCAGTAAACTAATGGGGCAATTTAACATTATCTTCAAAAAATTTGAAAAATTAAGACACGACTTGATAAATACCACTTTAAATATTGGCCATAACCTTAAGAATGCAAAAAGGATGTTCGTGGTTTTTTCCGAATCCCTATTGAATAATCTAGAAAGATGGTTTGAGAAAGAAGATAGCTTTTTGAATAATACCGAAAAACAATTAAAAATTTTTGATCCAATTCGTCAGCTTAGACTTGGATATAGTATAGTATTTTCCGGCAAGGGTATAATAAAAAGCGTTAAGCAGGTGGCGATTGAAGAGGATATTGATATTCGGGTTTCGGATGGTAAGATTATTTCTAAAGTAAAAAATATTACTAATTAATAAATAAAATTATGGCGACAAGCAAAACCAAATTAAAAGACTTATTAAAAAAGCTTGAACAAATTGTTAATTGGTTTGACGAACAGGAAGAAGCCGATGTTGAGATGGGCCTTGAAAAGGTAAGAGAAGGCGCGGCGCTTATTAAAGAAAGCCGAAAACAATTGAAAAGCCTGGAAAATGAATTTGAAAAAGTTAAAATAGAATTTGAAGAAACAGAAGATGAGTGTTCGCCAAAAGAGGAAAATGACGATGATAATGAGCCAGACAAAGTGTCTTTTTAAAACCAAAAATAGAAAAATAAATCTATGAATATCTTCATAATAATCATAATTGCGGCGGTTGTTGGGCTGGCTGTTTACGCGCGCAGGGAAGCGAAAAAACACGGGACTAGCGCCAGTGAAGAGTTCGTCGGGATTTGTAAGTCGGCTATTGAGACGGCTTCACAAAAGGAGGAGCGCAAACAAAAGGCGTTTGCCATGATTAATCGGACAGCCGGGTGTCCGATTTAAGAATGAAATGTTGACTTTTACTAATTTCTGGCTATAATTTATAGAGTAAATATGCCAAGCGATATTACAATAGAAGACGAAAATCAAGAAGCGGACTCGTCTGCCGAAGAGGCGAAAAATAAACTAAAAAAGATTAAGGAAAAGCTCAAAAGATGCCAAAAAGAAAAGGAAGAATATCTAAGTGGCTGGCAAAGATGCAGGGCGGATTTCATCAACGCCAGAAAAGATGAAGAAAAAAAACGCGAAGAATTTATTAAATTTTCTAATCAAATCATTTTGCTAAATCTTTTGCCTGTTTTGGACAGTTTTGATTCGGCCTTAAAACACACGGAGCACAAGGAAAAAAGGGGGTTTGTTTTGATAAAAACACAACTGGACGAGATTTTAAAAAAGCACGGATTGGAACCAATTAAATCCGAAGGTGAAAATTTCAATCCGCAATTTCACGAAGCCGCAGAGGAGGTTGAATCGGAAAAAGAAAGCGGCATCATAGTAGAAGAAATCCAGAAAGGATATCTGCTGCATGAAAAAGTTTTAAGGCCGAGTAAGGTTAAAATCGCAAAATAAAAACAATTATAATAATATGAGTAAAATATTAGGAATAGACTTGGGAACAACCAACTCCGCGATGGCTATTGTGGAAAGCGGAGAACCTAAAATATTAGAAAACGACGAGGGAGGCAGAACCACGCCATCAATTGTTGCTATTTCAAAAGCGGGTGAACGGCTCATTGGTCTTTTGGCCAAAAGACAGGCCATTACCAATCCCCAAAATACAATTTTTTCCGCAAAAAGGCTTATTGGAAGGAAATTTTCTGACAAGGAAATACAAAAAGATAAAAATCTATTGCCTTATGAAATACGCGAAGCCTCAAACGGCGGCGTGGAAGTAAAAATGGGAGATCGTTGGTACGGGCCGGCTGAAATTTCCGCCATGTTTCTCCAAAAAATTAAAAAGGATGCCGAAACAAAAATTGGAGAAAAAATTGAAGAAGCAATTATTACGGTTCCGGCTTATTTTAACGACAGCCAAAGAAAAGCCACGAAAGACGCGGGTGAAATAGCGGGTTTTAAAATAAAAAGAATTTTAAACGAACCAACAGCCGCGGCGTTGGCTTACGGCTTCAGCAAAAGAAAAAATGAACAAATTGTTGTTTATGATTTCGGGGGCGGAACTTTTGATGTTTCCGTTTTGGAGATTGGCGATGACGTAATTGAGGTCAAATCCACTGACGGAGATACCCATCTTGGCGGCGATGATATTGACCAAGAAATAATTAACTGGATTGTCGCGGAGTTCAAAAAGGAAAGCGGTATTGATATTTCTAAGGATCGGCTGGCCCTGCAGCGTTTAAAGGAAGCGGCGGAAAAAGCAAAACATGAACTTTCAAGCACCCTTGAAGTGGAAATAAATATTCCTTTCATTACCTCTAACGAGTCGGGTCCTCAGCATCTTTTGTTAAAACTAACTCGCTCCAAACTTGAAGGACTCACCAGAAATTTTATAGATAAATCCATAGAAATTACCCAAAAAGCCGTCAAGGAAGCCGGTTTTGAAATTAAAGATATTGATGAAATAATACTTGTTGGCGGACAAACCAGAATGCCGGCAATTGAAGAAGCGGTTAGACAACTGTTTAATAAAACTCCCAACAAATCCATTAATCCAGATGAGGTGGTAGCCGCCGGAGCGGCAATACAAGCCGGTATTATGCAGGGTGACGTAAAAGACGTGCTTTTGCTGGATGTTACCCCGCTGTCTTTGGGCCTGGAGACTTTAGGCGGAGTAATGACAAAAATTATAGAAAAAAATACTACCGTGCCGGTTTCCCGCTCGCAAGTTTTTTCCACGGCTCAAGATAATCAACCATCCGTGGAAATTCACGTGCTTCAAGGCGAAAGAGAGATGGCGGCCGACAACAGAACTCTCGGAAAGTTTATTTTAGACGGCATTCCTCCATCTCCGCGGGGTATACCGCAGATTGAAGTAACTTTTGATATAGACGCCAATGGGATATTAAACGTCAGCGCCAAAGACAAGGCAACGGGAAAAAGCCAATCCATTAAAATAGAAGCTTCTTCCGATTTAACCAAAGATGAAATAGAAAAAATGAAAATTGAGGCGCAGAAGCATGCTGAAGAAGATAAAAGAAAAAGAGAAGAAGCGGAAAGTAAAAATATTGCCGAAAATCTTATATATACCGCGGAAAAAACATTGCGGGATGCAGGAGATAAAATAACCGAGGAAATGAAAAAAACCGTGGAAGAAAAAATAGAAGAATTAAAAAAGATTAAAGATTCTAACGATGCTTCTGCCGTAAAAACAAAAACACAGGAACTTTCAACTGAACTCCAGAAAATAGGAGCTGAATTGTACAAACAGGATGGTCAAGAGGAAAAAAAAGACGGTAATGTTACGGACGCGGAGTATAAAGAAGTGAAAGACGACGACAAAAAGGATAATAAAAATGAAGACAATAAAAATTCATAATTCTAAATTCTAATTTTATGGACAAAAATTATTACAAAATACTTGGCGTGGAAAAAAATTCTCCAAAAGAAGAGATTAAAAAGGCGTATCGCAAACTTGCGCATAAATACCACCCGGACAAATCAAACGGTGATGAAAATAAGTTTAAAGAAATAAATGAGGCCTACTATATTCTTGGTGACGAAAAAAGACGGGCCGAATACGACAGATATGGCCGGGTATTCAGCGGGGGCGGGGGTGGCGCCTCTGGTTTTGAGGGATTTGATTTTTCCAATTTTTCAGCGGATTTTCCTGATTTATCTCAGATTTTCGGAGACTTTTTCGGCTTCGGGACAGCCGAACGTGTTTATAAAAAAAGGGGAAGGGATATCTCCATTGATATAGAAATATCTTTTGAAGAAGCCGCTTTTGGCGCAAAAAGAAAAATACTGCTTAACAAACTCGGGGTTTGCGATTCTTGCGGCGGTAAAAGGACGGCGCCAGACGCCATCCTCAAAACTTGCGCGCAGTGTCAGGGTTCAGGCAAAATCCGCGAGACAAAAAACTCGTTTTTTGGCAGTTTCAGCGCGGTGAGAGCCTGCGAAGAATGCGGCGGCACCGGAAAAACGCCCACAAAGAAATGTCCAAAATGCAAAGGAGAAGGTATTGTCAAGAAATCCGAAGAAATTTCCATAGAAATACCTTCCGGAATTTATGATGGTGAAATTATTAAACTATCCGGGAAAGGAGAGGCTGTCAGCCGCGGCATGCCCGGAGATTTATACGCAAAAATTCATGTGAAAGCGCACCCTTTCTTTAAAAGAGAAGGAAATAATCTTATAATAGAGTTAGAGATTCCTTTGTCCGCGGCGCTTTTGGGAGAAGAACGAAAAATAAAAACTATGGACGGAGACATAAAAATAAAAATTCCAGCAGGTGTTAATTATGGAGAAATACTTAGAATAAAAAACAAAGGTATTCCTTACGAAGACACCGGCCGCGGCGATTTATTAATTAAAATATTAGTGAACATTCCCAAAAACTTATCACGCAAAAGCAAAAAATTAATTGAGGAACTCAAAAAAGAGGGTATCTAATTTTCAGCATGTTATTCAATATCGCTTCGGTAGAAGCAATATCAAAAATATTGACAAACCCAACATGGGATATTTTGGTGCTTTTTTTCTTTCTGGCGCTCGGTTTTTTTTACGGAATAACCGCAGGCATCAAAAGACTACTCTCCATGCTTTTTGCCATTTATGTATCCATTTTACTTTTTATTAATTTTAAATACTTAGATTTTTTTGTTGAAGGAAAAAGTATCCTTGAAGTTTTCTTTTTTAGGTTAGTTATTTTTCTTATCTTAATAGTGCTTTTATGCATCATTTTTAACAAAATTGTTTTTAGCGAACTGGACAAAAATAAAAAATGGACCCGCGCAATAATACTAAGTCTTTTATTAAGTTTTTTGGAAATCGGCCTTTTAATAAGCGCCGTGTTTCAGTTTTTACCTGCAAAAGGACTGTTCAGCTTTTCACCAATAGTAGAAAAATTCTTTGCCTCGGAAGAAACATTTTTTTGGTGGTTGGCCTTGCCGCTTATCGCTTTATTCTTTATAATTGTAAAACAACCCAAAAAGAAAATAAACCGCCCATAGCTCAACCAGGCAGAGCAGCTCCCTTTTAAGGAGAAGGTTGTAGGTTCGATTCCTACTGGGCGGACAATAAAAATATGCTAAAATATGTTTATAATGAAATGGTTGCATAAAATATTGGCGTTGGTTTTGGTTAAGCCTTTCTTTAAGTTTTTTTTTAAGCTAAGAGTAAGCGGCGTAGAAAATCTCAAAGATCTTTCCGGCCCTCTTTTAATCATTACAAACCATAAATTTTTTCTGGACTCTTTCGCTTTTGGCGCGGCCGTGCCGATTACCACAAATATTCATCCAATCAGATTTATGGGCGAGACGCATCATTTTAACAGCGTTGGTTTATCAATTTTAAAAAGTTTAGGAATAGTAAAATTTGTTTATTTAATTTTCGGGGTTTTTCCCGCGATAAGAGGAGAAGGACTGGAAAAAGCGCTGGCTATTCCAAAAAAAATTTTAAAAAATAAGGGGGTTGTTTTTTTGCACCCGGAAGGAAAAATCGTCCACGGAAAAGAAATAGGCCAATTCAAAAGAGGCGCGCCGGCCTTGGCATTAGCAACAAATGTAAAAATTTTACCGGCGGCGCTAAAAATAAAAATTGAAAGTAGGGGACGACGACCCAAATATTTTGTAAAATTTGGCCCAACATTCAAACTGCCGCAAAATCTAACCCCGGAACAAGGAGCCGAAAAAATGAGAAATAAAGTTGCTATGCTATATAGTAAGTTGTATAGTAAATTGTAATATAAAAGAAAGGAGGTGAAAAAAATGAAACCTTTTAGAGTAGCTTTGCGCTTGGTTAAGTGCCACGGTGAACAACTGGGTAAAGAGATTGAAGGGTTCAAAAAACGACAAATTTCGTTTCTTGAACTGAAGGAGTCTTTAATGAACTTTAAAGACTTGGTGGAAATGATAATTGAATTCATTGAACTCTTAGAGAAAGGAGATACTCTATGTCAGAATACCCACCGTGGATAGCAAACCTCACAAAGGCACCCCGCTACAGGGTGCCTAATTTTTTATGAATAAAATATTTTTGGATACTAGGTCTTTTCTAAAAATGGGGTAAGGGGTATAATAAAAATCATCAATTTCGCGATAAAGAGAGGTTTTAAGAGAAAAAACTGATAGTTTAATTTTACTTCTTAGATTTTAAATCTAATTTTCTATTTTCGTATAGATTTAACAAATTTCTAAAATAGGCAAAACTATTTTTATCTTTCGACATTTTATTCCAATATTTTTCTTTTGAGACTCGGTCAATATCTTTTTTTGATTTTTTCCCCTCAAGTTTTTCCAAAAATTCAGCTTGCAATTTCAGGGCAGGTTTCTCCAATTTATTTAAAGGTATTGTATATTTTCCGTTTTTAAATTGAGTAGCGTGAAAAGATTCGTGGACTATGAGCGAAGCCAGCCAATTAATATCATTTTTTAAAATAACCGATTTGTTGGCAAACCAAATTTTCTCCGGCATAAAAAATTCATTGGCATAACCATTCTTATTGGTAATAAATATAGTATTGAGGCGAGAAAAAAGTCTATCATATTCCTTGATATCAGTTTTTTTAATTAAAGATAAAGCTTCTCTTATTTTTTTTAATAAGTTTTTTTGGGAAGCAATTATTTCTAAAGTTTTTATTTTTGTGTGTAGAAAATCTTTTTTCATGTTTTCATTATAACTAATCAATTAAAAAAGAACGAGGGTCTCAACAGAAATCCTCGCTGGTTTAATTATTTTGGTTTGGACGGCGGATTTGGTCGCGGCCGGTTTGGACCTTTAGGGCCAGGCGGATGCGGACTTCCCTTGTCTTTCCCCATTTTTCTCACCTCCTTTATCTAGTTTTTAAAGACCGAAATGTTGTGTTATGTTAATCCTTACACAACTTAATCATCTTGTCAATCCTTTAAAATTTTAAACTTTAGAGATAAAGAAAAATATAAATTACTTTATAACTAAAATAAATGGTTGTTCTGCAAGTAATTTCTTGCGTACACTCACGAATTCTTTGTAGGTTATGGATTCTATTATTTTTATTTTTTCTTCCGGGGAAACAAATTTACCAGTACACATAAATTCTATACCAATTACTTCGGCAATTGATGAATCAGGATATTTGTAATAATTCAACTCAACCTGTTTTGCGTTTTTGAAAAGATTTTGTTCAACTTGACTTTCGGTCAACAATTTTTTTAATTTTTTTATTTCTTCTAAGCATCTCTGGTGGGCTGTAGAAAAGATTTGCAAAAATAAGATATCCAGACCATTGTAATGGTCTAAAAAAGCGTTGCCGCTGTAGATTATATGAAGTTTTTGCAGTAAATGTTTATAAATAAAAGATTCACTCATTCCACCCAAAATTCTTCTTAAAATATCCAAAATTATTCTTTCTTTCACGGTTGAATTCGTAAATATCCACCCCGCATGAATAGCTTTTGAGGAAAAATTTTTATTTTTTGAAAAGGTTCCGGTTTTTTGTTTAATTTGTATAGGTGGCACTTCTTTAATGTTATTAGATAATAAATTTATTTTTTCTTTGGTGGAGTCATAAATAATTTCCGTCGTTTCGGGAAATTTACAAAAATTTTTATGAAATCTTTGTAAATCGTCTAATTCAATTTTGTTAACCGACGAAATGGTTCCAACCACAGGATTTTCCAAAGGACTATTCTTAAATACTATTTTGTAAAACTCGTTCAGGCCTATAATGTTTGGTAGTTGGTTCCGGAAACTAATTTCTTCCTTTATAATTCTTTTTTCTTGATTAAAACCGTTAAAATCAATTATGGGTTGGGTTATTTCTTTTTTAATAAGTTTTCTGGTTTTGTTAAACAAACCATTGTCTAAAGATGTCAATTTACACCAAATACAATGAGTTAATGTTTCAACATTAATTTCAATTGAGTTTTCTTCCAAAAATTTTTCAAATCCCGACTTGAAAAATGAATAACTAAACACCACATGTTCCCAAAAATGAGAAATACCGTTCTTTTTTTTCGGTTCATAAAACTGTCCTCCTTTTATAAAAAGATTGTACTGCAAATTTCTTTTCATGTTTTTATATTAAACCAAATATTTTCAAAAAGAAAGGGGCTCTTTTGAGCCCCTGAATAGTTATTTCCCGCGTGTGCCGGTTGTTCCTCCGGTGCCTCCGCGTCCGCCTCCGCGTTGTCCGCCAGAGCCAGCGTTGCCCTTACCTTGTCCACCGGAACTACCTTTGTTTTTCCCCATTTCTTTTCACCTCCTTTCTCTAGTTTTTAAAAATCAATCTCTTATCGTTAATCCTCGCGCAACTTAACTATCTTGTCAATCTCTTCAAAATTTTAATCTCATTGCGGATTTTTGTTGTTTTTGCTATAATTTGAAGAATGCGAAGAATATCGCTAAAAATGTTATTATATTACAGGCAAAAACTTTTAGACACTATGCTGTTATATTCTCGCGCGCGCGTTCCTGCTGATATGGTTTATCGCCCTTCGGAACCGGAAAACAAAAAAGCGTTATTAATTGTATTTTGGAACCGTCATTTTGTGACGGCTTTTTTATTACAAAAAAATGGTTGAAACCTTAAGCGATGCAAAAATTATTACCGATAATTTATGATACAGCCGATTATAAAAACATTTAAATTAATCTTTGCCGTTTTTCAAGATTTAATCATAAATCTTAATGGTCTTCTTTTTAGGTTAACCGGTGGAGATAATAATGTGATAATTTTCGAGGGTGACAACGTTGATAATGAACTTGAGAATGCTTATCAACTCAGGCGGAAAGTATTTGTCAAGGAACTAGGTTGGGTTTCGGAAGAAAAGGAAAAAGATATCTACGATACCCATGCAATTCATTTTGTTGCTCACAAGAAAGGAAGTGTCGCGGGATATGTCCGGCTTATTTCGTCCGGAAATTCATTTATGCTGGAAAATGAATTCAAAGATCTTCTTACAAAATCAGACCTGGTTACTCTCCACGCAAGAAAAGATGAAGCAGCTGAAATCTCTAGATTAGTTCTTGAAAAAAAATTACGTAATAGGTACCTGAGTTTTTGGTTAAGAATACTTCTCTACAGAACTATATATCAGTGGTCTCTCAAACATGAAATCCGCTATTGGTATATGGTTGTTTCATCTCGTTTCTTAAAACATTTACAAAAACTCTTTCCCTGCAGGTCTATTGGAATTTCAAAAGAATATAACAAAGGTCATGGAGTAACAGTCGCAGCTGTCCTCGATCTCCGAGAAGCAGAGAAAAAGATACAGCGAGAACATCCCAATCTTTATCGATGGTTCCGCAATAAAACTGCCAGATCGAAATAGTTGCTCGGGCTCAACAAAGAAGAATACCTGATTTTTATTTTTTATTCTATGATACAATTAATAAATATGGACATAGTATTTTATCTTCTTTTAATTACTGCCTTGCTCAATCTGATTTTAGCCTGTTTTCTTTATTTAAAAAATCGGAAAAACGGAGTAAATATTGGTTTTATCTGTATGGTTTTGGGTGTTGCCCTGTGGTCCATTACTAATGCTATCTGTCTTAAAATAAAAACTTTACAAACTGCTATTTTTTGGTCTCAGATCAGTTATCTGAGTGCTGTTTTTATTGCAAGTGGGTTTTTATATTTCTCTCTGGTCTTCCCGCCTTCTTTACGTACTCTTAAAAAATTTGGGCCTAAAAAATATCACAAAATTTTTCTTGTCCTCTCGCTTTCTTTAATTTCCATTATCATTTTCATTCCTGGTTTTACCGTCAAGACCGTCATTCTTCATCCTTGGAGAATTATTACTGGATCGGGATTATATCTTTTTGCTGCCTATTTTCTTGTCATAATGGGCTGGGCTTTCAGAAATTTAATAAGAAAGTTTTTTCTTTCTCAAGGGAAAGAACGAAATCAATTAATTTATGTCTTTTTGGGCACTGTTCTCACCGCTATACCGGGTATCTTCTTTAATTTAATTCTTCCAATACAAGGTATTTACCAGTTTGTCTCACTGGGTCCTATTTTTGCTTTCATAATGATAGGATTTATAAGTTACGCCATGCTTAAATACCAACTTTTCAATATAAAGATAATATCTACAGAGTTATTAACTTTTTCTCTTTGGATTTTTCTTTTTGTTCGTTTGTTGCTTTCTGAAACAACCCAAGAACGAATTGTTAATGGCGCACTTTTATTCCTTGTGGTTATCTTCGGTATTTTAATTATAAAATCCGTCATGGCGGAAATCCGCGCCAGGGGAAAAATAGAACAATTGGCCAAAAAACTTGAAATGGCCAATGAGAAATTAAAAAAACTGGACCGCGAAAAATCCGATTTCTTAAATATCGCCACGCATCAACTTCGCACGCCGATGACAATTATAAAAGGGTATATTTCCATGTTCAAAGAAGGAATGTTTGGCCAAACCACAAAAGAAGCCAAAGACGCCATGACAAAAGTTTATATCTCAAATGAACGGCTTATAAAACTGATAAACGACCTGCTGGATATTTCACGAATAGAAAGAGGAGAAATGAAATATACTTTTGAAAAACAAAACGTTGAAAGTGTGATAAAAAACACCGTCACGGAATTCAGGCCGGTTGCCGAAGATGTGGGCTTGGCACTTAATTATTTAAAGCCAAATTCCAAAATCCCTGAAATAAGTTTTGACGCGGATTATATCAGGCAGGTAATAACAAATTTGTTGGACAACGCGATAAAATACACAAAAAAAGGGGAAATAAATGTTTCCATCTCGCCTACACCCAAAAATGCGCAGATAAAAATACAAGATACGGGCCAGGGGCTAAATGAAAAGGAAATGAACGGATTATTTAAACGGTATCATCGCGGAATCAAAGAGGGAATAAAAGGAATGGGCATCGGCCTTTACATCGCTAAAAAGGTTATTGACGACCACAAAGGCAAAATCTGGGCCGAGTCCGAGGGAGAAGGAAAGGGAAGTGCGTTTTTTATTGAATTACCGGCGAGCTAATAATATTCTATTTTAGAATTTTTATAGTCGTTTAAAAAATTGTAAAAGGTTTTATCCAAAGGAAAACTATATGTAATTCCTTTTTTTGTTTTGTTAACCCACCATTTCTCGTTGAATTGCTTGTCGAGCCACTCAACTTCCCTCTCGGCTTTTAATTTTTTTAAAAAGTTTCTTTGAGTTTTGTAGGCGTCCGTTTCTATTTGTTCATCCAGTTCTTTGCTTCTTTTGTCCGGCTTTTTTCCGTAACCTGCAAATTTTTTTGTGTCATATTGCATCAAATGCCTGGCCTCGTGCACAAGTAACGAAGCCAAGTATTTCGTGCTTGATTCTAGAATTGTTTTTTTGTTGCAAATCCAAATACTATATTCCGCAAGCAATTCGTTGTCGTAATCTTTGTTGTTTTGTAGCACCAAAATTATTCTTAGCGTCTGAAGCTTTTTCCCATACGGTTTACTCTCCCTTTCGACAAGTTTCAGCGCTTTTATGATATTGCCAATTTCTTTTTCCGTGTTAGCCTTAATTATTATGTTTTTGTATTTTTTTTCCATGTTTTTATAAATCAACGGAAGAGGTATGCCCTCTTCCGTTTCTGGTACCCCTTATTTACCCTTTGGGGGCTTCGGGGGTTTGGGTGCGGGTGGTTTTCCCGGCCCCTTGTTTGGATTTCCGCCTCTTCCTTTGTCTTTTCCCATTTTTCTCACCCCCTTTCATTAATATTCTATATCGTTCTCTTCTGGTTCATTTATACTTGATTTAACTATAAAAAGCAAGTTTTTGATTAAAAATACTAAGTGGTCGTTGAAAAAATTGAAATAGTTCCGTCTATCTGATAACATAATAGGCATGCGCAGAACACTCATAAAAGAAACTGTTCAAAAAATAGGGGAGGATATCTTGGTAAAAGGGTGGGTGGACACCCGGCGCGACCACGGCAAACTCATTTTTATAGACCTTATAGACACGAGCGGACTTTTACAAATTGTGTTTGGCTCTGAAGCCAACCAGCTTCGGCCGGGTGACGTTATTGAAGTGGAAGGAAAAGTATCAGAAAGGCCCAAAAATATGGTTAACGAAAACCTGGAAACCGGAACAATTGAACTTCAGGCAAAAAAGCTTAATATTTTAAATAAATCCGAAACACCGCCTTTTGAATTAAACACCGAGGGCTATGAAGTAAATGAAGAAACCCGGTTAAAATACCGGTATTTGGATTTACGGAGAAAAAGGCTGCAAAATAACCTCAAAAAGCGACATATTCTTATAAACTTTTTAAGTAATTTCCTTACAGAACGAGAATTTGTGGAAATAGAAACGCCGCTTTTAACCAAATCCACACCCGAAGGGGCGCGAGACTACGTGGTGCCGTCACGGCTGCACCAGGGCAAATTTTACGCCCTGCCGCAAGCGCCGCAGCAATTCAAGCAATTACTTATGCTCTCGGGCATTGAAAAATATTTTCAAATTGCCAAATGCCTCAGAGACGAAGATACGCGCGCGGACAGGCAGCCTGAATTTACTCAACTGGATATAGAAATATCTTTTACGGATAGGGAAGAAGTGATGGAATTAAACGAAGAATTAATTATTGAAACCGTTAAAAAAATCTATCCGGACAAAAAAATAAAAGAAACACCTTTTCCCAGAATTAGTTATAAAGAGGCAATGGAAAAATACAAAACAGACAGGCCGGACTTAAGGCAAGATAAAAATAACGCCGATGAATTGGCTTTTTGCTGGATTATAGATTTCCCCTTCTTCGCTAAAGCCGCGAAAGGTGAATCGGGAACAAAAAGCGAATGGACCTTCACCCACAATCCGTTTTCAGCGGCTATTTCGGAGCACGAAGAAATACTGCTGCAAAAAAAAGATATAGATAAAATAATTGCCAGCCAATACGACATTGTTTTAAACGGATTTGAAATCGGCGGGGGAAGCATCAGAAATCATAAACCCGAATTATTAAAATCTGTTTTGGAAATTATCGGAATGAGTGAAAAAGAAATTCAGGAAAATTTCGGGCATATGCTGGAAGCATTCAAGTACGGCGCGCCGCCCCACGGCGGAATTGCCTGGGGCTTGGACCGGCTGATTGCAATTCTTCAGAATGAACCTAGCATCCGCGAAGTTATCGCCTTTCCCAAAACCGGAGACGGCCGCGATTTAATGATGAACGCGCCATCTGAATTAACCCCGGACCAACTCAAAGAACTGGGAATAGAAATCAAAAAAGAAGAATAATGTACCGGATAAAACTTGAACAATTTGAAGGCCCGCTGGACCTGCTTTTGGAACTTATAGACAAAAAGAAACTCTCCGTCAACGAAGTTTCTTTGGCAGAAATAGCCGACCAATACCTGGAATACCTTAAAAAAATTGAAAACTTCCCAATACAAGATGTGGCCGCCTTTATTGTGGTAGCGGCCACGCTGATGCTTATAAAATCCCGCTCTCTGATGCCGTCCTTAAAACTTTCAGAGGAAGAGAAGGAAGACATAGAATTTCTGGAGGCAAGATTAAGAGAATACAAACGATTTCGCGCCTTAAGCCGCGAGCTGGAAAAAATATTCGGCAAGCGCATTATTTTCGGCCGGGAAGCGTTCTTACAAACCGAACCGATATTTATAGAACCCGCCGATGTTACCGTATCGAAATTATCGGAAACAATGGCGCGATTGATAGAAAACATACCGCAAAGAGAAAAAGAGACGCTGCCGGAAACACTGGTGAAAAAAACCGTTTCCCTGGAACAAAAAATAGATGAACTGATAAAAATGGTGGAAAGCAAAATCAAAACCTGTTTTTCGGAAATCCAAAATAATCCTGAATGCAAAAAAGTTGATTTAATAATAACTTTTTTGGCGCTTCTTGAATTAACCAAAAGAGGGCTTATAATAGTAAAACAAAGCCAAAACTTCGGGGAAATAGAAATTACAAAACATGAACCCCGTTAGATATCAACCGCTTATGCAAGAAACAACACAAAACAACAAAATATCTAACGGGGTGAAATTAAGCAATCATATTGAAGCGCTGCTTTTTTTGTCCGGCGAACCGCTGGCCATTTCGCGTTTAACCAAAGTGCTTGGCAAAAAAGAAGAAGAAATTGAAAAATCGGTTTCTGAACTTGATGAAAACCTAAAAGAAAGAGGACTGCGATTAATAAAAAATAAAGACAAAATAATGCTCGGCGCCGCGCCCGAATCTTCAAAATACTGCGAAGCGCTCTTAAAAGAAGAGTTAAATAAAAACATCGGCAAGGCCGGCCTGGAAACATTGGCCATAATAATCTACAAAGGCGGATTAAACAAAGAGGGGGTAACGCGTTCGGAAATTGATTATATAAGAGGAGTAAACTCAACTTTCACTTTGCGCAATCTTATGATACGGGGTCTTATTGAACGCGAAATTAACCCGAAAGACAAACGGGTTTATACCTATTCCGCGTCTACTCAATTGTTTCAATACCTGGGAATTACCAAACCCGAAGACTTACCCGAATATGCTAAAGAATCTAACGGCAATAATTAGCCTTACAATAATAGTGTGCGTTCTCGCTTATTTGTTTCCCCGACAAACATCTTTTGACGCAGCGCAAACAGCTGGTCCTGTCTTGGTTGAAGTTGAAAAAATTATTGAAAAAGAACCGCCCGCGCTTCTGGCAAAATCCGCTTGTGTTTTTGACATGTCAAAAAACGAATTTATCTTTGAACTAAACAATAATGTCCAACGGCCGCTGGCCAGCTTGACCAAACTTATGACCGTTCTTGTCGCCAAAGAAAATTTTCCCGAAGGACTCCTTGTTGAAATAACCAAAGAAGCCATAGAAAAAGAAGGAGATAACGGATTAATAGTTGGCGAAAAATGGAAACTTGCCAATATTATCGACATAATCCTGTTATCATCTTCAAACGACGCCGCCTTTGCCCTCAGTTGCGGGTTTTCCGAAACACCGGAACCAAACAATACTCAATTTCTCAAACTTATGAACAATAAAGCCGCCGCTCTGGGAATGAAGCAAACGTATTTTTTCAACGCAACAGGATTGGATATTTCAGACTCCGCGGCAGGCGCTTATGGCTCCTGCGAAGATACGGTAAAACTTATGAATTATATGCTCCGAAATTACGCCGATGTTTTGGAAATTACAACCCGCGCATCATTAAACCTAAATGATAGAGTATTTGAAAACACAAATAAAATTATCAATAAATTTCCATTGCTTTTGGCCGGCAAAACAGGATTTGACGATTTGGCCGGCGGCAACCTGATAATTGCCGTAAACAAAGGATTAAACCGGCCGATTATCATCGCTGTTTTAGGATCCACTTTTGACGGCCGGTTTGAAGACATAGAAAAACTCTACAATCACTTTGTAAAATAACATGTATGATTCATTTTCTCTAATTCGTATATACTATAGGTTGTCCGGTCGTACTAGTTATAGTATATACGGATTAAGAAAGTCGCTGTGTAATTTCTTGTATAATTTTTATACCGTTTAAGTTTGTGATAAAATAAAATCAGTGATAAAATAAAAAACATGGAACAAGAAAATGAAAATAACGATAATTCTGGAACCGGCGTCCAGTTTAAAGAATACAGAGTGCCGCGTTCTTATTCTTCTTCCGAAACTCCAAAAATCGTCCAGTGGGTGATTAAATATTCCGGCGGGCTTATCAAAGACAACAGGCAGGCCAATTATGTTTTGCTCGGATTTGTGGTGCTGGTAATTATTATTTCGCTGTTTTTGTTTTTTGGCGGAGGTTCAAGTCAACCGACATCGGGTACAGTCCCGCCGGATCAATTCGTGCCGCAATAAAATATG
>Ga0210057_1001916_pt1 | contig 30728 bp, 35 predicted proteins | sample CryGeyCG2114_010_2_FD_183968 | JGI IMG/M metagenome (GOLD analysis project Ga0210057, IMG submission 183968) | Groundwater microbial communities from aquifer - Crystal Geyser CG10_big_fil_rev_8/21/14_0.10 (SPAdes) (version 2) | ecosystem: Environmental > Aquatic > Deep subsurface > Groundwater ...
AGCCTGAGCCCTCGTCCTCGGAAAACCGTCGAGGATAAAACTATTTCCATTCAAACGAGTTAAAACCTCATCAACCATTCCAATGACGATTGAATCTGGAACTAACTCTCCCTTATCCATATATGACTGGGCTTTCTGGCCCAGCTCAGTCTTTCCCTTAATCACGGCCCGAAACAGATCTCCAGTTGAAATCTGTACCATCTTCAATCGTTCAACAAGCAACTGTGACTGAGTACCTTTACCTGCTCCTGGGGCTCCAAAAAGGACAATGTTCATTAGTACTGAACCCGCCGACTTCGCATCTTAGCACCCTTTAAAAAACCCTCGTACTTTTGTGTAATCATATAAGACTGAATCTGCTGTGTGGTATCTAGAGCCACGCCCACCAAGATCAATAAGCTTGTACCACCAAAGTAAAAAGGGACATTCGCTAGGCTGATCAAAAGGCCCGGTAAAATACAAATTGCGCTCAGATAGATAGCTCCGCCAACATTCACTCGGTCCAAAACCTTTTGAATATAGTCAGCAGTGCTCTTCCCCGCTCTCACTCCGGGGATAAACCCGCCGTACTTTTTTAAATTGTCCGCGACTTCATTGGGATTAAAGACAATCTCGGTATAAAAAAAGCAGAAGAAAACGATCAGGCCAACAAATAAAATATTGTAAATTGTTCCGCTAGGGCTCAATGCATCCTGAAATGCCTTAAGCCATGGAGTTTGAACAAACTGAGCCATGGTTGCCGGAAACATCAACAAAGAACTCGCAAAAATCGGTGGTATTACACCAGAAAAATTAATTTTAATTGGAAGGTGACTCGCGGGAGTCGCCATAGACTGCATCCCAGCACCGCGTTGGGAGTACTGAACTGGAATTCTTCTCTGCCCGACCTCCATAAAAATTACGGCCGCCACAATGAAAACCATCAAGGCCAACAATGCCAAGAGCACTGCCGAGGACATTTCCCCATTCTTCACCAACATAAATAGTTGCTGAGCTCCGTGCAATACAGACGCTGCAATACCAGTGAAAATGATCAAACTAGCGCCATTCCCCACGCCGCGTTCGGTAATTTGTTCTCCCAGCCACATAATAAAACATGAGCCGGCAGTGAGAGTAATGACAGTCATCAGTTGGAACGGAAGAATCCCAACAATCGGCGACAGAACAAGAGATTTTCCTTCTGGGCTGGTTGAATGCATCAGCCAAGTGCTGATTCCATAGCCCTGCACAATACAAAGAAGAACCGTCGCGTACCGAGTATACTGATTGATTTTTTTTCGCCCAGGCTCACCTTCTTTTTTTAAAGCCTCAAGGTAAGGGACTGCCGAAGTCAAAAGCTGAAAAATAATGGACGCAGAAATATATGGCATGATTCCCAACGCAAAAATTGAGAATTGAGAAAGAGCTCCACCGGTGAAAGTATTGAACAGGCCAAAAATCCCAGAGTTTTGAGCCTGAAAGAAAGAAAATACGGCTGCGCTATCAACCCCAGGGGTTGGGACATGCACTCCGACTCTGTAGATGGCAAGCATCGCTAGAGTAAAGAGAATTCTTTTTGTTAGCTCCGTATTCCTCGAAACATCACCGATAGTTGCCACTATTTAATAACCTCAGTTTTGCCGCCTGCGGCTTCAATTGCTGCTTTTGCTGTGTCGCTAAATTTATGTGCCTGAACTGTTAACTTCTTAGTCAGTTTCCCTCGACCAAGAATTTTCACTGGGAACCGATGAACAATCCCCGCGGCCTTTAGAGTCTCAGGAGTGACCTCACCAGAAAGAGCCTCGAGTTGATGAAGATTTACAACCGAGTACTTCGTTTCGAAATTTGTGTTGTTAAATCCAAACTTTGGAAGTCGACGCATCAATGGAGTTTGTCCACCCTCAAAGCCACGACGAACCTTACCACCAGATCTAGCCAGTTGCCCTTTGTGACCTTTACCTGCGGTTTGACCCAAGCCAGAACCACGGCCGCGCCCCAAGCGCTTTTGATAATGTTTTGATCCCTCAGCGGGAGCTAATTGAGAAAGTAAACTCATCTTCTACCTCTTCACTTCAACGTCAACGAGATGTTGAATTTTGAAAACCTGACCGCGGTTAGCAGGGTTATCTGCAACCTCAACCGACTGATGTCGCTTTCTCAAGCCTAAAGCCGCGATTGTCGCGCGCTGAGAATGAGAACATCGACTAAGACCTTTTTTCAAAGTAACTACAAACTTTTTTGCCATCTTATAACCCTCGCCCGCTCGCGGTCTTTAACTGTTTCAGACCATCTAGAGTTGCACGAACTGCATTGTGCGGATTTCTAGTCCCAACACATTTTGTCAGAATATCTCGCACACCCACCGATTCAAGAACTGCTCGCACAGCTCCCCCAGCAATCACTCCAGTACCAGGTGCCGCTGGCTTCATAATCACCTTCGCCGCACCAAAAGTCCCAATAACTTCATGAGGAATGGTTCCCTCTTTCAGTCTCATTACACGCGAAGACTTTTTAGCTGCTCGACTAGCTTTACCAATGGCTTCTGGAACCTCATTGGCCTTTCCAGTACCGAAACCAACTTCGCCTGTTTTATTCCCTACGACAACAAGTGCTGCAAAAGAAAAACGACGTCCGCCCTTTACAACTTTGGTGACGCGATTGATTGCAACTACTCTCTCTTCAAATTCAGAAACTGCTTTTTCCACCGACATCTCCTTAGAAGTTCAGGCCGCCCTCGCGAGCGCCTTCAGCCAAAGCCTGAACTCGGCCGTGATAAATATATCCATTACGATCAAAAACGACATTTTTAATACTTTTGCTTTGTGCCTGCTTAGCCACTTCCATACCGATAGCCTTCGCTAAGTCCTTGCCGGATTTATCCGATTTCACCATCAAAGAGGATGTCGACACCAATGTATTTCCATTAACATCGTTAATGATTTGCGCATACATGTGCTTGCCACTGCGAAACACACAAAGACGAGGACGCTCCTCAGTGCCTTTGACTGTCTTTCGAATTCGAATTTTTTTTGTCAAACGAGCAACAGTTCTTTGGCTTGTTTTTTTTCTAAATTTCAACTTCATACATTACCTCTATTTACCAGCCGACTTACCAGCTTTACGTCGAATATGTTCACCCGCATATCGTACACCTTTACCCAAATAGGGCTCAGGAGGACGAAAGCCCCGAATTTTAGCAGCGACCTGCCCCACAAGACTTCGATTTGCACCGGAAACAGTGATTCCAGTCTGCTTCTCAACTTTGATTTCAATACCCTCTGGAATTTCAAAAACCACAGGATGGCTGAACCCCAATGAAAGCTCAAGTTTCTTACCCGACACATTGGCTCGATATCCTACACCATGAAGCTCTAAGCCGCGGTGAAAACCCGCCCCAACTCCCGTTACAGCATTCTGAACCAAGGCTCGGTACATCCCATGAAGAGATCTGGCGTCCTTGGATTCAGACTTTCGGGTCAATACAATCTTCTTTCCCTCAATTGCAGCCGTGACTTCAGGTCTCAAAGCAATTTTTAATGACTGCTTGGCTCCTTTAACTACGACTTCGTTCGCCGGCGTCACTGACACCTGAACTTTATCATCAAAATAGACGGGAGATCTTCCAACTCGAGACATATATCACCTACCAAACCTTGCAAATCAATTCGCCACCCAGGTTTTTCTTTTGAGCGTCTTGTCCGCTCATCAACCCTTGGCTCGTTGATAAAATAGTCATTCCAAGACCCGACCGAACTACGGGCACGCCTGTCGATTTCACATAAACACGACGCCCTGGACGGCTAACACGCTCAATCTTACTGATTACATGCTCCCCGTCTTCACTGTATTTCAAATAAACTCGCATAACCCCCTGCTTACTGTCTTTTGCAACCTTGTAGCTACGGATCAAACCGTTTCCTACCAAAATTTCCGCCAGACCAACTCGCAGCTTAGAGGCTGGAATATCCACTTTTTCATGTCGTGCAATTCCAGCATTACGGATTCGAGTTAAAAACTGTGCAATTGTATCCATTGATCTACTCCTACCAGCTGGCCTTAGTTACGCCCGGAAGTTTTCCATCCAGGGCAAGTTGTCTAAAGGCCATTCGAGACAATCCAAATTTTCGATAATTTCCACGGGGACGACCAGAAAGCTCACAGCGAGTGATCACTCGAGATGGAGCTGTATCACGAGGCAAGTCTTGCAATTTCTTTCTAGCCTCAGCTCGATCCTCTTCTGACAAGGACAAATCAATTGCCTTCTCCCGAAGATCTTTTCTATGAGCAAAGTACTTCTTAGACATTGCTTTTCTTTTATTATTTTTCTCAATACTTGCTTTTCGAGCCATACATCACCCTATTTTCTAAACGGCATTCCGAGAGCATCCAACAGCGCTTTACCGTGAGCATCTGTTTTTGCTGTCGTACAAATTGTGATATTCATACCGCGAACTTTTTCTACCCGGTCGTAGTTAATCTCTGGGAATACAATCTGTTCCTTCAGGCCCATATTGTAATTGCCTCGACCATCAAACCCTTTACTTGGCAATCCCCGAAAATCTCGAACGCGAGGAAGAGCCAAGGTGTTCAGACGGTCCAAGAATGCCCACATTTTTTCTTTTCTCAATGTGACCCGAACACCCAAAGCCAAGCCAGCTCGAATTTTGAAATTTGAGATCGCCTTTTTTGACTTAGTAATAACTGCCTTTTGCCCTGCGATTGCCGAAATTTCCTCGACTACAGAGTTCAAAACTTTAGGGTTCTGAACAGCCTCGCTAGTGCAAACGCTGATGATAATTTTCTCGAGACGAGGAACTTCCATCACATTATTTAGGGCCAACTGCTTTTGCAGATCTGGCACAATTTCCTTTTGATATTTATTTTGAAGCCGGTTCATGTTTGCCACCTTATAGAACCTCTGGAGCCAGAGAAACGATTTTCACGAATTGCTTTCCGCGAAGCTCTCTTGCCACAGGTCCAAAAATACGAGTTCCAATTGGTTCCTTTGCCGCGTTGATCAAAACAGCTGCATTGTCGTCAAAACGAATGTAACTACCATCAGTTCGACGAAGCTTGTGAACTGTTCGCACAACAACTGCCTTCGCCACATCGCCCTTTTTTACTTTGGCTGTAGGAAGTGCCTCTTTAATGGAGACAATAATAACGTCCCCAATTTGGGCATATCTTTTTTTAGATCCACCGAGAACCTTGATGCACATTACTTCTTTTGCACCAGAGTTGTCGGCTACATTCAGTCGACTTTGCATCTGAATCATATATAACCCCTAGCCCTTAGCTGTTTCTACGATCTCAACCAAAGCCCATCTCTTTGTTTTACTCAAAGGACGTGTCTCGTGGATGCGAACCATATCACCAATTTTTGCTTCGTTCTTTTCATCATGAGCTTTAAATACAGATGTTCTTTTCATGTATTTACCGTACTTAGCATGGCGAACCATTCGATAGATCAAAACGGAAATCGTTTTGTCCATTTTATCGCTAACCACTTCTCCTACGACCTCAATCCGACGACCGCGCTTGTTTTCTGTTTCTGTCATATTACCCTCAATTACCTAGCAACCTTTTGAACCATAGCTGTGTTTACACGAGCCAGGTCTTTTCTCATTTTTCGAATCTCCAAAGGATTGCTCAGCTGACCAATCTGATTTTTAACCCGGGCATCAAAAAGATCTTGGACTAAAGAAGCCTTTTTCTTTTTGAGCTCAGCAACTGACAAATCTTTAATATCTGAATACACCATAAACTACTCCCGCACCAAAAAGCGTGTTTTGAATGGCAACTTATGGGCAGCTCTCAAAAAAGCCTCCTGAGCCTGCTCTTTAGTTACTCCATTCATTTCAAACAAAATTTTTCCAGGCAAGATACGAGAAACCCAAAACTCTGGATTTCCCTTTCCCGATCCCATTCGAACCTCTGCGGGTTTTTTTGTTACCGGAATGTTCGGAAACACTCGACACCAAATTTTTCCACCACGCTTAATAGATCGTGAAATTGCAATACGGCCGGCCTCTAATTGTCTGGCTGTCAACCGGCCCTCTTCAGTAGCCTGAAGACCGAAGTCACCAAAATCTAGATTTGAACCACGGCTAGCAAGACCTCGATTGCGACCTACAAACTGTTTACGGTGTTTGACTCTTTTAGGACTTAACACGACCAGCCTCCTCAACCTCACGAGCAGAAAGAATATCGCCTTTATAAATCCATACTTTCAACCCAATAATGCCGTAGGCAGTGAGGGCTTCTGCTGTTCCATAATCAATGTCAGCTCTCAATGTATGGAGAGGCACACTTTTTTCGTTATACCATTCAGTTCGGGCAATTTCAGCACCATCCAATCGGCCGGAAACTTTTACTTTAACCCCACGAACTCCGCCTTTGATGGCCGCAGCGATGGCTTTTTTCATCGCTCGACGCCAGGAAATACGTTTCTCCAATTGCATAGCAATGCTCTCAGCAACCAGCTGCGCGTCGACATCTGGCTTCCGAACTTCCTGAATGCTCAAGAAAACTTCGTTGGGCGTCAGCTTTTGAACGTCTGCCTTAAGGGCATCAATTCCAGTTCCTTTTTTACCGATAACAACACCAGGACGAGCTGTGTGAATAATAATTTTTACTTTCTTTGCTGCTCGCTCAATTTCAATCTTCGCGATTCCTGCATGCTTCAGTTTGGCCTTCAGATATTTTCTGAGCTTAACGTCTTCATGAAGATATTCAAAATACGCCTGTCCTTTTGCATACCAACGAGAATCCCATGTTCGAATGACACCAAGTCTGAGTCCAATTGGGTTTACTTTTTGTCCCACGAATTACCTCTCATCCAAAGTTACGTTGATATGGCTCATTTTCTTTCGTACCCCAGAGGCTCTCCCCTGAGCTCGAGGGCGAAAACGCTTCAGCACTGGCCCCTGATCGACGCTGATTGTTTTGACATACAATTTATCCAAATCGATCGTCTTTTTATAATCTGCATTCGCTACAGCAGATTCGATAATCTTTTTGATCATTGCTGCCGACTTTTTGTTCAAAAATGTCAGAGTCTTAATGGCCTCACTGACGTTTTTTCCCCGGACTAGATTTGCAACAAGTCGAGCTTTTTGCTCTCCGACACGTGCATATTTTAAGCTTGCTTTGACTTCCATATATTTACCTCAACCTACTTCTTTGCTGCAGAGGAAGCTGGACCGGCTGCTTTTTTCTCTGCATGACCATTGAAAGTTCTTGTAGGAGCAAATTCTCCGTATTTATGACCAATCATATTTTCTGTAACATAGACTGGAACAAACTTACGGCCGTTGTGAACCGCAAATGTTAAGCCAACTGCCTCCGGTAAAACAGTTGAACGACGAGACCAAGTTTTGATCACCTTTTTGTCGTTTTTCTGAATAGCGTGCTCGACCTTTTTCCAAAGGTGATTGTCGATAAAGGGACCTTTTTTTACTGAACGTGCCACGACCTACTCCTACTTACGTCTTTTAACAATACTGGAATCAGTACGTTTGTTATTACGAGTTTTATAGCCTTTGCATGGCTGCCCCCAAGGAGTCACCGGATGGTGACCCTTACCGACGCCCTCACCACCACCGAGTGGGTGATCAATGGGATTCATTGCCATACCGCGAACTCCAGGACGAACGCCTCTCCAGCGTGCACGACCTGCTTTTCCAAGTTTAATATTTTCATTGTCTGTGTTGCCCACCTGCCCGATAGAAACCCGGCAGACTGAAAGAATCAATTTTACTTCCCCAGAAGGCAGTCGCACTTGGCAGTACTGACCCTCTTTCGATACAAGAACTGCACTGACACCCGCGCCGCGAGCAACCTGCGCACCCTTACCAGGACGCAATTCAACGTTATGAATAGTCGTTCCCACAGGAACGGCATGAAGAGGAAGCGAATTCCCAGGCTTGATATCTGCCTTGTCGCTGGAAAGAACTGCGTCTCCAACGTTAAGTCCGATCGGAGCAATGATATACGCCTTGGTCCCATCAACGTAGCCAATCAGAGCGATTCGGCATGTTCTGTTTGGATCGTACTCAATGGCGATAACTTTGGCCGGAACATCGATTTTTGTTCTTTTGAAATCAATCACGCGATAACGACGTTTATGCCCACCACCAACATGTCGCATGGTGATCATACCCGTATTGTTTCTGGCAGATGCTTTTCTCAAAGGTTCTGTCAGAGATTTTTCGGGGGTTGTTTTTGTGATCTCTTTAAAATCAAAACCCGTTGCCCCACGCAAGCCATGTGATCTTGGATTAAAAACCTTGATACCCATGTTTATACTCCCTCAAACAGGGCGATCTTCTCGCCGGCTGCTAGCTTGACGTAAGCCTTTTTCCAGTGAGGCACTTTACCTCGACCAAACTTCGTCACTTTGGCATGTCCACGACAGATACTTGTTCTGACTGACTGCACTTTTACCTTAAAATTCTTTTCAACCGCTGATTTAACCTCAGCTTTATCTGAAGTTAAATCGACTTCGAACACGTAAACACCGACCGCATTGTGGTAGGTATTTTTTTCTGTGACCAAAGGTCTTTTAATAACATGCTTCATGACCTACTCCACTTCACAGCGGCTAACGATAAAGGCCACTGTTTCCTTGGTGATCACTGCAGCGTCGTATTTAAGAAGATCAAATACGTTCAAACCTTCTGCAGCAAAATATTTGTGTTTAGGCAGATTATTGGCAGCTCTTTTGAACTGATCGTCAGATTTCACATCTACCAAAACAGCCTTCGACAAGCCGAAAGACTTTAGGCGCTGAGCCAGTTCTTTTGTTTTGCCGTCTGACTTCATGCTCTCAATAACAAACAACTTTCCTTCTTGATGAAGATGAGAAAGTGCCATTTTCAAGCCCAATTTTTTTACTTTTTTAGGCAAAGCATATGCATAAGAACGCGGAACAGGCCCAAAAAGCTTTGCTCCACCAGGCATCAAAGGAGAACGATTTGAGCCCTGTCGAGCATTCCCCGTTCCTTTTTGTTTAAATGGCTTCTTACCACCACCACTGACCAACCCACGAGTTTTCACCATGTGAGTCCCTTGACGTCGTTTTGCCAATTGCCATTGAACAACTTCGTGAAGAATCTCTTTTTTTACCGGGACTTCAAAAACTTCTTTCGGAAGTTCAACAGTGCCGACTTTTTCTTTTTTCCAATTGAGAATATTTGTCGTCGCCATATCTAGCCTCTCACCAATCTTACCAATGAGTTTCTTGCGCCAGGAACAGGCCCCTTGACCATCAGTACATTTTCTCCAGGGATTACATCAACAACCTGAACATTTCGAACAGTGATTGTTTCATCTCCATAATGACCAGGAAATTTCTTTCCAGGCATGACCCGACCAGGCCAAGTTCTGTTACCAGAGGATCCTGGGCGGCGGTGAAATTTGGATCCATGGGACGCTGGGCCCCCGGCAAAGTTCCAACGCTTTATTGAGCCAGTGAATCCATGCCCCTTGGAGGTTCCTGTCAAATTAACGAAATCACCTTTTTTAAGGCTATCGATAGAAACGGTCGCCCCCAGCACTGTTCCATCCGGAATTTCTTGTCGAAGTTCGCGAACAACCTGAGCGCCAGTTTCAAGACCCGCCTTTTTAAAGTGGCCGACCTCTGCCTTTGAAGAATTTTTCGCCTTCTTAGGAACACAAGCAACCTGAACAGCTGAGTAGCCGTCTTTTTCTTGAGTTTTGATTTGGGAAACAACGCAAGGCTCATAGCGCAGCACTGTCACTGGAATCGCTTCGCCTTGTTCGTTGTAAATTGTAGCCATACCTTCTTTGAAGGCAAACAGGCCGTTTAACTTAAGCTCATTCGAGCCAGTTGTTACTTCTGTAACTTCTTGTGTATCTTCGCTCACACCTTACTCCTATCAGATCGCTGACAGTTTAATTTCAACATCTACCCCAGCAGAGAGGTCGAGTTTCATGAGCTGATCGACAGTCTGCTGTGTGGGTTCTAAAATATCCAACATGCGCTTATGAGTACGAATCTCAAACTGCTCGCGGGATTTTTTATCCACGTGGGGAGAGCGCAGGACGGTATAACGATTGATCCGCGTTGGCAAGGGAATTGGTCCCGCAACTCGCGCACCCGTTCTACGAGCGGTTTCTACGATTTCTTTGGTCGATTGATCGAGAAGCTTATGATCGAAGGCTTTCAATCGAATTCGAATCTTTTGACTTTGCATACTCACAATCCTTCTATTGACTGCCATCTCTTGTGGGTCACATCTGGTAAGGGCTTGATATCACAAGAGTTCCCAGTCCCGAAAAATGCCAAAATACCCCCTATGAGCCGTCCAAAAGTTGCTTTCAAATCATCTATATTCGATCTGACGCTCAACTTCTGGGACCATCGGAAGGTATTTCCAGTGTGACGAGGGGCGAATATGCATGAGGTGCTTAAGCAATGTCAAAAAGATTTAAAATTATTTTTAGAATCTTCCAAGGTGACTGAGGATCTCCTCTTTAACCTTTGGTGGAACAGGGCTGTATTCGAGGAAAACCATCGAAAAACTCGCTCTTCCCTGAGAGAGAGATCTCACATCCGTGGCATATCCGAAAAGTTTTGCAAGAGGGACTTCTGCGTGGATCAGTTGACCTCCTCCTGGCTTCACTTCCATCGAAAGAACTTTACCACGGCGAGAATTGAGATCGCTGATAACACTTCCCACAAAATCATCGGGCGCGGAAACCTCAAGTTTCATGATGGGCTCCAGCAAAATTGATTGAGCCTTTTTAACGGCCTCTCGAAAGGCCAATGAAACAGCTGCTTTTGCTCCAGCTTCATTCGCAGGCGTCTCTGGAGGATAGGATATTTCTAGGAGCTCACACTTCATATCAATAAGGCTGTATCCCGCAAGGGGACCAATTTCGGAGGACTCCTTAAGCCCGGCGATCGCGGCCTTTTGTACATCTTGGGGAATTGCCGTCTTGCCTCCAGAGAGAAGCCGAGACTCGATTTTTAAGCCAGAGGCTTTTGCCCCTGGCTGAATCGCGACCACCGCTTTCACATTCTGATTTTCCCCAGCAATCATTCGGTCGAAAATATATTCAGCTTTGGCTGGCGATGAAATTGTCTCGCGGTAAGAGACCTGAGGTTTTCCAACGTTCGCCTGAACTTTATGCTCTCTCTTGAGTCGATCTACTAAAATTTCCAGATGAAGCTCACCCATTCCAGAGAGAAGAATTTGCCCAGTTTCAGGGTCATTCCGAAGTCTCGCCGAGGGGTCTTCTTTGATTAACTTTTCAATTCCCGCCATCATCTTATCTTGATCAGCAGAAGACTTGGCCTCGATTGCCACCGCAATTACCGGCTCCGGCATTACAATACTTTCGAGAACCACAAGGCGCTTAGGATCACAAAGAGTATCTCCAGTACCAGTAACCTTGAGGCCAACAACAGCTCCGATATCGCCTGCTTTGAGATAACCAACTTCAGCACGGGAACTTGCATGCATTTTTACCAGCTTTTGAATGCGTTCCTTCTTCTCGGTGCGAGGATTATGTAGAGCCTCTCCAACCTTGATCACGCCAGAATACACTCGAATGTAGGTGAGGGTTCCGGCAAAAGGATCACTGGCCACTTTAAATGCTAGAGCGGCCGCAGGCTCGTCAAAATCAGTTTTACAAACAACTTCTCGGCCTTCTTTTTCAGGATCCAGACCAACAACTGGAGGAACATCGAGAGGACTTGGTAAAAAGTAAACAGTGGCGTCGATAAGAGGCTGCACTCCCTTGTTTTTAAAGGCAGCACCACAAAGAACTGGAAAAACCTTAAGAGACAAAGTTCCCTTCCTTAAAGCCTGGCGAAGCTCTTCGGCAGTTGGAATTTCTCCACCCAGGTATTTTTCCATCAATGCATCATCAAACTCGACAATTCGCTCAATGGTTTCCGTTCGGACTTTTTCAGTTTCAACCTGCATGTCCGCAGGCACATCCGTGACCTGAAATGTTTCCCCCATGCCAGAGGCATCCCAAATATAGGCCTTGTTTTCCAAAAGATCGACAACCCCAGTAAAGGAATCCTCGAGACCAATTGGCACCTGAATAACGATGGGGTCGGCGTTAAGCTTTTCTTTGATTGAACGAACACTCATGACAAAATCAGCACCGACACGGTCGAGCTTATTGATAAAACATATTCTTGGAACCTTGTATTTGTTGGCCTGACGCCAAACTGTTTCAGACTGAGGCTCGACTCCGTTGACTCCGTCAAAAACAGCGATAGCCCCATCTAAAACCCTCAGAGATCTCTCAACCTCAATGGTAAAGTCCACATGCCCGGGAGTATCGATGATATTGAGCCGGTGATCTTTCCAGAGAAGAGTTGTGGCAGCAGCCGTGATCGTAATTCCCCGCTCCTGCTCTTGCTCCATCCAGTCCATGGTGGCATCCCCGTCATGGACTTCTCCCAGCTTATGACTTTTTCCGGTGTAGTAGAGGATTCTCTCCGTCGTCGTCGTTTTCCCGGCGTCGATATGAGCCATGATTCCGAAGTTTCGGGTCATTGTGAGTTCAGAAAGGTTTTGAGGATCTAGTACCGACATGCTTCATTCCTAATAAAAACGGCCAGCTAATCTAGCTGGCCGAATTGTATTTAATCTTGAGCTCAAATCAACTGTTTTACCAGTTGTAGTGAGAAAATGCCTTATTGGCTTCAGCCATTTTGTGCACATCTTCTCTCTTTTTTATCGCATTTCCGCGGTTGTTGTATGCGTCCAAGATTTCCCCAGCCAATCGCTTCGCAAAATCTTTCTCACCACGGTCACGAGCGTAACCAATGAGCCAACGCATTGCCAAAGCCAACCGACGAGATGGACGAACATCTACGGGCACTTGGTAGGTTGCACCACCGACTCGACGAGAGCGAACCTCTAGAGCTGGTTTACAGTTCTCAAGGGCTTTCTTCAGAATAGCTAGAGGCTCTTCGCCCGCTACTTTTCCATTCAACTCATCCAATGCTCCGTAGAACATTTTTTGAGCAATCGCCTTTTTCCCTTGAATCATCATTTTGTTGATGAACTTGGCTACAACGACATCTTTAAAAACTGGATCTGGAATAATTTCTCTTTTAAACGTTTTTTTACGACGAGACATTTGTCACCTCTTACCTTTATCTCGAATTATTTCTTAGGTCTTTTTGCGCCGTATTTTGAACGACTGCGAAGCCGTCCATTAACACCTTGCAAGTCCAACACGCCACGAACGATATGATATCTTACACCTGGCAAATCCTTCACCCGACCGCCTCTGATCAATACGACCGAGTGCTCCTGCAGGTTATGGCCAATGCCTGGGATGTAGGAAATCACTTCAAATCCATTCGACAAACGAACTTTTGCAACTTTTCGCAAAGCTGAGTTCGGTTTCTTTGGAGTCGTCGTGTAAACACGGGTGCAAACACCGCGTTTCTGTGGACAAGAGGTCAACGCTGGTGACTTTGTCTGATTCTTTTGTACCGATCGCTCACGTTTAATGAGCTGGTTAATTGTAGGCATGCTCTTCCCTTCTTCTCTCAACCCTTATTTTATATAAATGGTTGAATGCCGTTCTTCACCCGCTTTCCCAACCTCGATAAGGATAAAAAAGCGAATTACTCAATTGAGGTTGGGAAGTTAGTAGTTTTAAAGGGTTGGGTCAAGCCAAAATGAAAAGCCCCCCAAGATTCGGTCTTGGGGGGCTTTTCGTCATTTAAACAGGTATACTCTTAGGGCTGAACAGGGCTTGCCATCCCAGGGAGGGCAAAAGTTGTCGGGATATCGTCCTCGACCACTTGTACTTTCCAACGTTTATAGCTGGTCAAACCAGTTCCCGCTGGAATCAAGCGTCCCATGATGATGTTTTCCTTGAGACCTCTCAGATTATCAGTTCTGGAGTTAATCGCTGCCTCCGTCAAAACCTTGGTGGTCTCCTGGAAACTTGCCGCAGAAATCCAACTGTCCGTGCTGAGAGAAACTTTGGTGATTCCCAACAAGAGTGGTTCTGCCGTTGCTGGCTGACCGCCCTCTTTCATGATCCGCTGATTTTCTTGCTCAAAAGTGTATTTCTCGACCTGCTCGCCAGCCAAGAAACGGCTGTCGCCAGCATCAAGAATCTGAACTTTACGCAGCATCTGACGAACAATAACCTCAATGTGTTTATCATTGATGCTCACCCCTTGAAGTCTGTAGACCTCTTGGATTTCGTTCACCAAATATCCTGACAGAGCTTTGTCGCCCAAAACCTTCAAAATATCATGTGGATTGGTTGGACCATCCATCAAAGCTTCTCCAGCTTTAACGTATTCGCCCTCTCGAACTGCCACGTGTTTTCCTTTAGGAATGAGATATTCTTTCTGCTCGCCGACTTCTGGGGTCACGATCACTCGTTGTTTACCCTTCACGTCTTTTCCAAAGGTCACATAACCATCAATCTCAGAGATAATGGCAGCTTCTTTTGGTTTACGAGCCTCAAACAACTCAGCCACTCGAGGAAGCCCCCCAGTGATGTCTCTGGTTTTTGAGGTCTCTCGGTGGATCTTAGCGATCACATCCCCCGCATGAACCTCTTGCCCATCTTGAATCAAAAGCTGAGCTCCGACTGGAATCAAATATCTAGCAGGAATATCTCGTCCTGGCAGATTGTGAACAGCGCCCTGACCATCCGTCAAAAGGACAGTTGGTTTCACATCGGATGACTTGGATTCAACAATGACTTTAGTTGCAAAGCCTGTGACGGAGTCGACTTGCTCGCTCATTGTCACACCTTCTTCGATATCCTGGAATTGGATGGTCGAAGAAACCTCAGCAATGATTGGATTTGAGTAAGGATCCCACTCAGCGAGCGTTGCACCCTTAGTGACTTTGTCTCCGTCCTTAAAGTTGACGGTAGCTCCATAAACCAGTTTGAAATGTTCCCGCTCACGGCCCGCATCATCAACCACAACGGCTTCACCGTTACGATTCATGACAACAAGTTTACCCTGCCGATTCACGACGGAATGGATATTTCGAAGTTTAATCACCCCATCATGACGAGAGGTGTGAACTGATTGTTCAACTGCACGAGAGGCCGCTCCACCCAAGTGGAAGGTTCTCATGGTCAGCTGAGTTCCTGGTTCCCCGATGGACTGAGCTGCGATAATTCCGACTGTTTCACCCAGGTTAACTGTGTTTCCTCGTGACAGGTCACGCCCGTAACATTTTACGCACACGCCCCGTAGAGTTTTACAAGTCAAGGCTGAGCGAATCCAAACTTTTTCAATTCCAAGCTCATCCACTTTCAGAACTTGAGACTCGTTGATCTCTTCTCCTTCACGAACAATAACCGCTTGAGTGTAAGGATCAGCAATGTCTTTCAATGCTGTTCGACCGAGGATTCGTTCACCAAGAGGCTGAATGATCTCTCCACCTTCGTACAATGGAGTGATTTCCAAGCCATCCTCTGTTCCGCAATCAAGGTCGGAAACAATCACGTCTTGTGCCACATCCACCAACCGACGAGTCAGATATCCAGAGTTGGCTGTTTTCAAAGCCGTATCTGCCAGACCTTTTCGAGCACCGTGGGTAGAGATGAAGTACTGAAGAACCGTCAGCCCTTCACGGAAGTTAGATGTGATCGGAGTTTCGATGATTTCGCCCGAAGGTTTTGCCATCAATCCCCGCATTCCACCTAACTGACGAATCTGAGCCGCGGATCCCCGCGCTCCAGAGTCCGCCATAATGAAAATTGGATTGAAAGATGGGCCAACAATTTCTTTTCCATTGATTAGAAATTTTTGTTTTTCGATCTGACCCATCATATCTTTGGCAACCTTGTCCGCCGTCTGAGCCCAGATATCCACGACTTTATTGTATCGCTCTCCATCTGTGATCAAACCTTCGTCGTACTGCTGCTGAATTTCAGAAACCTGTCTTTCAGCCTCAGCAATATGAGTTACTTTGGTCGCTGGGATAATCATGTCGTCGATACCGATCGCGATACCAGCTTGAGTGGAGTATTTAAATCCAAGCTCCATGATTTTATCCGCGAGGATACATGTCGCCTTCGCTCCAGCTAAACGGAATGTTTTATCAATCAAGGCCGCGATTTGTTTTTTATTCATCACCACATTGACGTCAGAAAATGGAACCTCTTTCGGCACTATCGATGACAGAATCGCTCGACCAACGGTGGTCTCTTGAACTTTTCCATTGATTCGCACCTTGCAGGTCGCTTGCAGATCAATCACACCCTGTTCAAAGGCAAATTCAGCCTCTTGAACAGTCGCAAAAATCTTTCCGGTGCCTTTGGCATCCAGACGATTTCTGGTCATCCAATACAAACCAAGCACCACGTCCTGTGAAGGATTGATGATGGGCTTCCCATTGGCGGGAGAGAGAATATTGTTCGTCGACATCATCAAGACCCGGGCTTCAACCTGAGCTTCGACAGACAAAGGCACGTGAACGGCCATCTGATCTCCGTCAAAGTCGGCGTTGAATGCCGTACAAACCAAAGGATGCAACTGGATGGCCTTTCCTTCGTGAAGAACAGGCTCGAATGCCTGAATTCCAAGTCGGTGAAGTGTCGGAGCTCGATTCAATAGAACCGGGTGCTCTTTCACAACGTCAGAGAGGATATCCCAAACCTCGACTGTTTCCTGATCAACCAATTTTTTTGCTTGTTTAATGGTGGTTGCGAAACCTTTTTCCTCAAGCTTGTTGTAAACAAATGGTTTAAAAAGTTCGAGGGCCATCTTTTTCGGTAGACCACACTGATGCAATTTCAAAGAAGGGCCCACTGTGATCACGGAACGACCAGAATAATCCACTCGTTTTCCCAACAAGTTCTGACGGAATCGGCCCTGTTTTCCCTTGAGCATATCGCTCAATGAACGAAGAGGACGTTTGTTAGGTCCGGTAAATGTTTTTCCACGACGACCGTTATCCAACAGAGCATCCACAGCTTCTTGCAACATCCGCTTTTCATTTCGGATGATGATATCAGGAGCATTGAGCTCTTGAAGACGCTTCAATCGGTTGTTTCTGTTGATTACTCGGCGATACAAATCATTTAGATCCGAAGTCGCAAATCGTCCACCATCCAAAGGAACCAAAGGTCTTAGGTCTGGAGGCAATACTGGAAGTGCTTCCAACATCATCCACTCAGTTTTGTTGATGGAGTTTTTAAAAGCCTCGACCACTTTCAAACGTTTTGAAAGTTTTTTGATCTGAGCTTCAGATTTAGTCTCTTTAATATCCATTCGCAGTTTGCGAGAAAGATATTCTGGATCGATTTTACGGAGCAACTCACGAACAGCTTCCCCGCCCATCCCTGATTTGAAGTTAGGACCAAATTCTGCCAAAGAGGCCTGATAAGCTTCTTCGGTGAGAACTTGCCCTTCTTCAAGGGTGGTTTCCATGGGGTCAATGACCACGTAAGCTTCACAATAAAGAACCTTTTCAACTTCCTTTAAAGAAAGATTCAAAAGATTTCCGATTCGAGAAGGAAGCGATCTCAAAAACCAGATATGAGCCACTGGTGTTGCCAGCTCAATATGGCCCAGGCGTTCACGACGCACTTTGGACTGAGTCACTTCGACGCCGCATTTTTCACAGACGACGCCGCGATACTTCATTCGTTTGTATTTACCGCACAAACATTCATAGTCCTTAATTGGTCCAAAGATTTTGGCACAAAAAAGACCATCACGCTCGGGCTTAAAAGTCCGATAGTTAATTGTTTCTGGTTTCTTCACTTCGCCGAAGGACCAGTCTCTGATCATTTCCGGAGATGCGAGTGATACTCGAACCGCATCAAACGAAAGTGGATCTTTAGGTTTGTCGAAAAAATTTAACAAGTCTCTCAAGGGTCACCTCTTACTTGCAATACTGTTTAAAAAACAAATCACTCTCTCACGATCAAGGCTCACATTTTTTAGTGAGCCTGTCCCTCTCCGCTGGGAGTTCCAGCTGCGGGAGGAGCCATATCATGACTTTCCCCGTTGCCTTCTTCCTCTTCAACATCGTCTGTCAGAATATCTGATTCCATCAATTCGACATTCAAAGCCAATGATTGAAGCTCTTTCACCAAAACGTTGAAAGACTCTGGCAATCCAGGTTCAAGGATGTTTTCACCTTTCACGATGCTTTCGTACATTCTTGTTCGTCCAGCAACGTCATCGGATTTAACTGTGAGGAATTCTTGAAGCGAATAAGCCGCTCCATAAGCCTCGATCGCCCAGACCTCCATCTCACCAAGTCTCTGACCACCGAACTGAGCTTTACCTCCGAGCGGTTGTTGAGAAACCAACGAGTAGGGTCCAATGGACCGAGCGTGGATTTTTTCCTCCACCAAGTGATGCAGTTTCAACATGTACATGATTCCAACTGTCACTGGGTTTTGGAATGGAATACCCGATCGTCCGTCAAACAGAATTGTTTTTCCGGTTGATGGCAACTGAGCCTTGGAGAGCAGATCTTTAACATCTGTCTCGCGGGCTCCGTCAAAGACAGGAGTTCCGACGTGAACACCATTCTTCATAGCATTCACCATCTTTTTCAAAGATTCATCATCTGATTTTTCCACTTTTTCAGAGATATCTGTGTCGTTAAAAATAAATTTCAGGTCTTTCCTTGCTGCCTCTGCATTCCAGTTGTCCAAGTGAGCTGAAATCTGTTTGCCCAACTCGTGCGCTGCCCAACCCAAGTGAACCTCAAGAACCTGTCCAATATTCATTCGAGAAGGAACGCCCAATGGATTCAACACCATGTCGACCGGAGAACCATCCGCTAAATAAGGCATGTCCTCGACCGGCAATACTTTGGAAACGACACCTTTATTTCCGTGTCGGCCGGCGAACTTATCACCGACTTGCAGTTTTCGTTTAATTGCAACGTAAACCTTGACCATTTTGATCACGCCAGGAGGAAGCTCATCACCCTTACGGAGGCGATCAATTTTTTCATTGAATACCATTTTTACGGCATCCAACTGATTTCGAGCGCCATCCAAGATTTTATTCACCTGGAATTCAATCTCTTGCTCCAGAGGAACGTAAGCCAACAGCTCAAAAGGAATTGTTTCCAAATCCGCTGAAGTGATGTCTTGTCCTTTGTTCAGCAATTTCTGACTTCCGTCTTCATTCAACAGAACGCCAGATGTCTTTTTGCCGACCAAAATGTCTTTCAATTTTCCCAAAGCATTATTTTTAATAACGTTTTGCTCAACAGAAAGATCTTTTTCAAGTTTGCGTCGTTTTTCTTCAATAATAATAGCCAATCGTTCGTCACGATCGGAACCTTCTCGAGAATAAACCTGAGCGTCGATCACTGTTCCGTACACACCAGAAGGTGCGCGCAGAGAGGTGTCTCGAACATCGCCGGCTTTTTCTCCGAAGATCGCTCGCAGAAGTTTTTCTTCAGGAGACAGTTGAGTTTCACCCTTAGGCGTAACTTTACCAACCAAGATACAGCCAGGACGAACATCCGCACCGATGCGAACAATTCCGGAGCTATCGAGATCTTTCAACGCTTCTTCGCCAACATTGGCGATATCGCGGGAAATTTCTTCTTTTCCTAGTTTTGTGTCTCGAGCAACACACTCAAACTCTTCAATATGGATTGACGTGTAGGTGTCTTCTTTGATCAATCGTTCGGAAATCAGGATTGAATCCTCGAAATTGTAACCTTGCCAAGGAGTGAAGGCCACCAGGATGTTCTGACCCAAAGCCAATTCGCCCAACTCTGTAGAGGGACCATCCGCGATGATGTCTGTTTTAGAAACCCGGTCCCCGACTTTCACAATCGGCTTTTGATTGAAGCAAGTATTTTGATTCGTTCGTTGGTATTTAGTCAGATTGTAGATATCCACGTTAGCTCCGAGCTCTCCGCCCTTTGCCAAACGACGTACCACAATTCGAGAAGCATCGACTTCTTCAACGATTCCGTCGTTCATTGCTACGACAGAAGTTCCAGAGTCACGTGCTACCAATCGCTCCACACCAGTTCCAATCAACGGAGCTCGTGATCGCAAGAGCGGCACGGCCTGACGTTGCATGTTCGAGCCCATCAAGGCTCGGTTGGCATCATCATGCTCCAAAAATGGGATCAGAGAGGCTGCGATCGAAACCAACTGAGATGGAGATACGTCCATCAAAGAAACTTGGTCTTTGGCAGTGATTTCGTACTCACCATCGACTCGACAAACAACAGAGTCCTCTTGGATCTGTTTTTGACCTTCGATGCCTCGAGAAGCTTGGGCAATTTTGTGACCGGCCTCTTCCAACGCTGACATGTAAGTGATGCTTGAAGAAACTTTTGACTCATCTACCTTGCGATATGGAGTTTCAATAAATCCGTAGTGATTAATTCGAGCATAGGTCGCCAATGAGGCGATCAAACCGATGTTTGGTCCCTCTGGAGTTTCGATCGGACAAATACGCCCGTAATGCGTTGGATGCACGTCTCGAACTTCAAAACCAGCGCGATCTCGAGTCAAACCACCGGGCCCAAGGGCCGACAGTCGACGTTTATGCGTAATCTCAGAAAGTGGATTTGTTTGATCCATGAACTGAGAAAGTTGAGACGAACCGAAGAATTCCTTCACAACAGCATTCACTGGTTTTGCATTCACCAGATCGTGCGGCATCATGGTCTCAACGTCTTGCAAGCTCATACGTTCGCGGATGGCTCGTTCCATTCGCACCAAACCAATTCGGTATTGGTTCTCAAGAAGCTCACCCACAGATCGAACTCGGCGATTACCGAGATGATCAATGTCATCCACAATCCCACGACCATTTTTCAGATCAATGAGGGTTTTTACCGTGCTCAGGATGTCTTTGTTCGTCAAAGTTCTGTGCTCGGGAGGACATTCATCCATCGGGATATTGAAACGGTGATTGATCTTGATTCGACCAACTTCTGACAAATCATAAGTTTCAGGATCGAAAAACAGTCGATGGAAGAATGTCGTTGCCGCTTCCAACGTCGGAGGCTCACCAGGGCGAAGATGTTGATAGATTTTCAACAGAGCCTCTTCCTTATTGTTGACCTTATCGACCAGTAAAGTATTTCGCAGGTAAGGCCCTACTGACAGACCATCAAAGAAGATCATGTGGAAACGGTCAATTCCAGCTTCCATCGCACGAACGATATCACCTTTTGTCAACTCTGCATTGGCATCGGCAATAATTTCACCTGTAGACTCGTCAATCAATGGCTTCGCCAAGATTTTGCCTTCAAGATCTTCAGGGGTAACTTCAATTTCTTTCAGTTCCAATTGTTGAACTTTTTTGACGACCGCGCGGGTGATTCGACGACCAGCCTTAACCAGGGCCTCGCCCGTTTTTGGATCCAAAATGTCAACAATAGCTCTTTGACCAGACATTCTTTCGATATCCAGTTTGCGGAAGATCTTTTTGCCCCGAACGACAACCTCGTCCAGATCATAGAAATAATCCAACAATTGCTCAGTATTATAACCGAGAGATTTTAACAAAATAGTAACAGGAAACTTTCTTCGACGATCGATACGAACGTGAATCAAGTCTTTTTGGTCAAATTCAAAATCAAGCCATGATCCTCGGTAAGGAATGACCCGAGCGTTATAGATCAATTTCCCTGAAGCGTTGTTTTTTCCACTATCATGGTCAAAAAACACACCCGGAGAACGATGTAGCTGAGATACAACCACTCGCTCAGTTCCGTTGATGATGAAAGACCCATTGGCCGTCATCAAAGGAATTTCACCCAAGTAAACTTCCTGCTCCTTGACGTCTCGAATCGAGCGAGCTTCCGTCTCTTCGTCGACATCAAAAACAATCAATCGCAAAGTCACCTTAATCGGACTAGCGAAAGTCATTCCTCTTTGACGACATTCATCGACGTCATATTTGGCTGGCTCAAGAGTGTATGAAACAAACTCTAAAGAGGCTGTATTATTAAAATCAGTAATTGGAAAAACAGATTTAAAAACACCGCTTAAACCTGCTTCACCACGACGGTCAGAATCGACTTCTTTTTGCAAAAAGGCCTCATAAGAGCTCTTCTGCAATTCAATCAGATTTGGAATGTCGATGACCTGTTTATTTTTAGCAAAGGACTTACGAATACGAAGATTCGATGCCGTGACCGGAGTCGTTCCCATTGATTCTCCTTACAAAAAATTGAACTTATTTATTCAATTTTTAGTTCATCGAGTGAATTTTATATTCACTCTGTTCTCAAAATTAATCGAACTCTTTGAGCGGAGGAAGTTCGTTGACCCCACAAAATTTGCCAATTTAAGCCTCAGCAAAGGCTCCAGCTTGAAATAGTAATTCCTGGAGGCTGGCCTCCAGGAATCCATGAATCAAATATAACTTATTTGACTTCAACTTTGGCGCCAGCGGCTTCCAAAGCTTTTTTGATTTTTTCAGCGTCTTCTTTGGTCGCGCCTTCTTTAACTGCTTTAGGGGCGCTCTCAACGAGACCTTTTGCTTCAGCAAGTCCCAAACCAGTAATGGCTCGAACTTCTTTGATCACATTGATTTTGTTTGCGCCTGCTTCTTTCAAGATGACATCAAAAGCTGTCTTCTCTTCAACAGCTGCGGCAGCGCCACCAGCCATAACAGCTACGGGAGCTGCAGCAGAAACACCCCATTTATCTTCAAGCATTTTTACAAGCTCAGCGATTTCTAGAACCGTCTTTTTTGAGAGCTCATCGACCAATTGTTCGTTTGTAAGTGACATAATAAACCTCCAAATATTGTTTCAAATTTAAGTTTGCGGCGCTTCAGTTGTCGTAGCGTCTCCGCTTAATTTTTTGTGATATTCATTCAAGCAACGAGCGAGTTTGCTGCCTGGAGCTTGTAGAACCCCAAGAAACATGGCGCGCAACTGATCTTTTCCAGGCAATGTTGCCAAGAACTTGATCTTTGCATCGTCCAGTTTTTCCCCATCCATCACACCTGTTTTGATCTGCAAAAACTCATTGTCTTTTGCAAAATCAGCCAGGGCTTTGGCAGTGGCGTTCACTTCGCCGAAAGAAAAAACCAACGCATTGGTTCCTTTCATTGAAGTTCCGATCGCCTCATCTAGCTTGGGGAAATCTTTCAGCGCCCGTCTAGCAAGAGTGTTTCTCACGACTTTCATCTCTGATTCGGACTTATTGAGTAATTTCCTCAGAGAGGTTACTTGCTCAACCTTCAGTCCCTTAAAATCAACGACGAAAGCCCCTTTTGATTTGGACAGTTGTTCTGTCAAACCTTTGACCTCTAGCTCTTTAGTTGCACGAGTCATCATAAATGGACCTCCTTTCATTCGATTTGCGATACAGTAGGTTGGGAGGTTATTCCTTTAGTCCTCTTGCCCGTCTCGGCCGGCTGGTTTCCCATTTAGGCCGCCCTGTCCTTCTGGCTTTTCAGCTTTCTTTTCAGAGCGACACCGAACTGTCTCTGACCGCAATAGTTAATTTACAATTCTAAATCTATTCACCTGTCGTGTTCATAATTGGATTTGGATCTACTTTAATTCCAGGCCCCATTGTTGAGGAGACTGTAATTGTTCGCAGATACACACCCTTTGATGCTGACGGTTTTGCCTTAATAACAGCTGCCATCAATGTGTTGAAGTTATCCGTGAGCTTCTGAGCTCCCATAGACTTCTTTCCGATTCCAGCGTGGATAATCCCCGCTTTATCGAGACGGAAATCTAACTTCCCTTTTTTCTCAGCGGCTACGGCATCTCCAACATTCATGGTGACTGTTCCGACTTTGGGGTTTGGCATCAAACCACGAGGTCCCAAGATTTTCGCAACCTTAGAAACAGTTCCCATCATATCAGGAGTTGCAATGGCCTTATCAAAGTCCAACCAACCATCATTGATCTTTTGAACCAAGTCATCGGCCCCAACATAGTCAGCACCAGCTGTTTTCGCTTCTTGCTCTTTCGGGCCTTTGGCAAACACAACAACGCGAACTGCTTTGCCCAAACCATGAGGCAAGGCGATAGCGCCACGAACTTGCTGATCTCCCTGTTTAGGGTCAACACCCAAACGGATAGCAACGTCGATGGTTTCATCAAATTTGGCTTGAGCGGACTCAATAGCCATTTTGAAGGTTTCATCAACTGTGTGTCTCTTTTTTGAATCTACCTTTTCGGCAGCTTTAACATATCTTTTACCAGACATCTTCCACCACCCTACTCTTGAACTTCCAAGCCCATAGACTTGGCCGTCCCAATCACTTGTGACATTGCTGATTCGACCTTCAAGCAGTTGAGATCTGGAATTTTCGTCGTGGCGATTGTTTTCACATCAGCCATTTTGACTTTTCCGACCTTTTCTTTTTGAGGCATCTTAGATCCAGATTGGATCTTTACTGCTTTTTTCAACAGACTCGACACAGGAGGCGTCTTGGTGATGAATGTGAATGATCGATCTTGAAAAACAGTGATGATAACAGGAACGATGTCATCTCCATTTTTCTGAGTTCTAGCATTAAACTGCTTACAGAACTCCATGATATTCACACCATGCTGTCCGAGCGCCGGTCCAACGGGAGGAGCTGGATTTGCTTTCCCTGCCGGAATCTGAAGTTTGATCATGGCGGTAACCTTTTTTGCCATATACCCACTCCTTACAGTCATGGCTTCTCTGGTCTGGCGACTTGAAAGTCACCGTTTTCTCAGAGAAAACCGGTTAAATCCACTGACAGGCCCATCCCATCAGTTCTTAAAACAAATCAGGCTTTTTCAACCTGAATAAAATCAAGCTCAACTGGCGTTGGTCTTCCAAAGATGGAAACCAAAACCTTTACTTTGCCTTTTTCTTCATTGATCTCTTCAACAGTGCCATTGAAGTTGCTAAACGGACCATCCACAACCATCACGTTTTCACCCGTGGAGAAATTGATTCTTGTTTTTGGCTTTTCAGCAATTCCTGCCATCTGTTGAGTCACGCGCAATACTTCGGCCTCGGGTACTTCGGGAGGTCGGGTTTTTTGCCCACCGACGAAGCCTGAAACCTTTGAAGAGTGACGAACAAGCTGCCAAGTTTCATCGTTCATCACCATATTGACAAAAATATACCCTGGGAAAAACTTGCGCGACTTGGTTTGTTTTTGCCCCTTCACCAATTGCACGACGCTCTCGGCAGGGATCAGGATTTCACCAAAATTTGATTCGGCCTTGTGAGATCGAATTCTCTCTTCAATGGCTGATTTTGCCGTGTTTTCACAGCCCGTCTGTACGTTGACGATATACCATTTTTTTTCCATCTCGCTCTTCCTTACTGACTCATGATCCACTTCATGATTGCTCCTGAAGTCAGATCAAAACTGCTGATAATAACACTTGAAATGAGAACCATAATGAGGACCACGATGGTCATCGATGTCACGTCTTTACGGCCAGGCCAAACGACCTTGCGAATCTCTCCGACAACGTCTTCTCCCCAAGCCAAAACACGTGGATTGAACTGCAGGATTGCAAATACAGCCAAACCAAAAACCACAGGGAATCCATGGCGAACCATATCTGAGTCGGCCAATCTCGCGACCACTCCAAAGGCAGCCGAAAAAGACTTGACCAGCAAGTGCACCGTGAAGCCCATGATCGCCGCGGCTAGCGCAAAGCTGAGTGTGAGGATTTTTGAATTTGTATTGTCCATATCTATTCCTTCAATTCTCTCTCGTTACTGTTCTTTCACATCGTTCGTACCGTCCAAAACTGTCCCAGCTCTTAAATGCCAGGCTTTGAGTTTTGGCAGGGCCGGAGGGATTCGAACCCACAACCTAAGGATTTGGAGTCCTCCGCTCTACCAATTAGAGCTACAGCCCTGTGTACTGTTCCCTTTTAAATGCCGAAGGGGACCCCCCTGCGAGAAGTCCCCAAAAGCTGTTTAATTCGTTCCTATCAAATCTATTCAACAATTTCCGTAACAACGCCCGCACCAACAGTTCTTCCACCTTCACGAATCGCGAAGCGAAGTTCCTTTTCCATGGCAATAGGAGCGATCAGTTCAACATTCAATTCAACACGGTCACCAGGCATAACCATTTCTGTGCCTGTTTTCAAGGTCACAACGCCTGTAACGTCTGTCGTACGGAAGTAGAACTGAGGACGGTAGTTGCTGAAGAATGGAGTGTGACGTCCGCCTTCTTCTTTAGTGAGAATGTAAGCTTCAGCTTTGAATTTTTTGTGAGGCTTAATAGTTCCTGGTTTTGCCAGAACTTGTCCACGCTCAACATCTTCTTTCTTAGTTCCACGAAGCAAACAACCACAGTTGTCTCCAGCCTGACCTTCATCCAACAGTTTTCGGAACATTTCAATTCCAGTAACAACTGTTTTGGTAGTTGGGCGGATACCGACGATTTCAACTTCTTCATTCACCTTGATAATTCCACGCTCAATACGACCAGTTACAACTGTTCCACGACCAGAGATTGAGAACACGTCCTCGACAGGCATCAAAAAAGTTTTGTCTGTCGCACGAACTGGAGTTGGAATGTAGCTATCAACAGCTTCCATCAATTTCAGAATGGAAGGGCGACCAAGCTCAGAAGTGTCGCCTTGAAGAGCTTTCAAAGCAGAACCTTTAACGATTGGAATTTTGTCGCCGGGAAATTCGTATTTAGACAAAAGCTCACGAACTTCGAGCTCAACAAGGTCCAACAATTCTTTATCATCAACCATGTCTACTTTGTTCATGAATACTACCAGAGCAGGAACACCTACTTGGCGGGCCAAAAGGATGTGTTCACGAGTCTGAGGCATAGGACCGTCAGCTGCAGAAACGACCAAGATCGCTCCATCCATCTGAGCAGCACCAGTGATCATGTTTTTTACATAATCGGCGTGTCCGGGACAATCCACGTGTGCGTAGTGACGATTTTCAGTTTCGTACTCAACGTGAGTGGTAGAAATCGTGATCCCACGTTCTTTCTCTTCAGGAGACTTATCGATTTGATCGTAAGTCATCGCCTGAGCTTTGCCTTCAGCGGCCAGAGTTGTAGTGATCGCAGCTGTCAAAGTTGTTTTCCCATGATCGACGTGACCAATGGTACCGATGTTGACGTGCGGCTTTGAGCGGTTAAATTTCTCTTTTGACATTTTTGATCCTCCTGAATGGACTTATTTAGCTCTCTTTTATTTTTGTTCTAAACTTTGTTTTAAACTACTTCTTCTAACTTTATTTTAACTTTTTCAACTCTCTTCAAACTTCTTCAAACACTTTCCACTTCAAAACTTCGTTCACGATCTCCGTCACAAATCCTGCACTTCAGCCAGCCATCGTTTGGAGCCCGTGATCGGAGCCGAACCGACGACCTCACCCTTACCAAGGGTGCGCTCTACCACTGAGCTACACGGGCATTGGCCCCGAAGCAGAATTTGGAGCGGGAGACGGGTCTCGAACCCGCAACCCTCAGCTTGGAAGGCTGATACTCTAGCCAATTGAGCTACTCCCGCCCTGTCTCTCAACTTCGCAGTGGAATCACAGCTTGATCTGACAACCCTCAAACTTCAATGGTTAAAAAGAAGTTTGGTGGAGGAGGAAGGATTCGAACCTTCGTAGGCGTGAGCCAACGGATTTACAGTCCGTCCCCTTTAGCCACTCGGGCACCCCTCCGGGTTTATCACATTCAATCTGTGTCACCAATGCTGGAGCTGGCTATGGGACTCGAACCCGCAACCTGCTGATTACAAATCAGCTGCTCTACCAATTGAGCTAAGCCAGCCTTATTGAGACACGACCGCAAAGTTCTATGAAGAAATCAGGGGCGAGTCAAAGCCAAAATTTAATCTTTTTGATGACTTCGCTGCCGACGAGTTTCGGCCAACGCCATCGCTGTCGCCACCGAGGCGTTGTAGCTTGCTGCGGCACTTGCCTGAGGGAGGAAAACCAGCTCATCACAGAGCTTTTCGGTGGTTGTGCGGAGACCTTTGTCTTCGGAACCAATGCACCAAACGACCTTTTCAGGAATCTTCAAGTCATAGATAGACTGAGTTCCTTCGTGAGACAGGCCAAAGACCCAAAAGCCATTTTTCTTAAGTTCTTCTATAGGGTTATGGAAACTCACGACTCGTTCTACTGGCACGTGCTCAGCACCTCCACAGGCAACCTTGTGAACGGTCGCCGTTAAAGAAGCTGAACGATCTTCAGGCGCCAAAACGGCGTCCACTCCGATCAGCCAACTGGTTCGGAGGATTGCCCCCAGATTATGAGGATCTTCCAGGCCATCCAAAACCAAAACCGTGGAATTTTTGGCTTCTGCCAACAGATTCCAGTCGAGTTCCGGCCCTTTGCTTAAAAAAGCGGCGGCGCCTTGATTGGAAGAAATGACCTTGTCTAGAAGGTTGGAGGACTTTTCCTCGATGACGATCCCCTTCGCCACCATCGCCTGATGCAGATCCTTGAGGTCCGCCGAGGATTCCCAACCCTGTTTGAACCAAGCCTTTTCAATGGCCTTGGGGCGCACCGCTAGGGCCTCGCGGAGCGCGTGAAAACCGGTCACGACTCGCTGATTGCGTGGAAGCTCTACTCTGGGTTCCCGCGGGGGCAGATTCACCGGGTTCGAATGGCGCCGAGCGGGTCCTGATGGGCCTTTGGATTTCTGTGCATAAGCGGCCCGCGCAGAAGAGGTGTACTTGGAGCTTCGAGATTGTTTCATGAAAGCGGTGGTATCAAGGATAGGCCGGAACTGACAACTTCATTCTAAGAGCGAGGGAGGATTGGGAGACTTGGATGAAAAAGTTTCCGTCCCAACAGACTCGAAGCCTTTCTTCGTTAGAAGAGAGGCTTCGGACTTGAGTTTAAAGCTCAACTATTTTCTTTTTTTAACATTCAACATTCTTCGTTTTTTCAGAAGACGTTTTTTGCGGTGACGGATGCTTTTTTTTCGATTGGATTTAGCCATTACTTTTCTCCTTGTTGAAATTTAGATCATATATTGGGATGCGGATTTGGGATCTTCTAAAATTGGACGACCGACCACGATCGCATTGGCGCCACGACGATAAGCTTCTTGGGGGCTCATAATCCGTTTTTGGTCTCCCTTGTCATCCTCAGACAACCGAATGCCTGGTGTGAGCAGATAAAGATCAAGGTCCTTGAGCAAAGTAATTTCCTCGGGCGAGCAGACGACCGCAGACAATCCGCAATTTTTCGCCATTTGGGCCAAGGCGCGCACGTGGTCTGCGACCGGCTTTTTTTCCATCACGGGTGGATAGGATTTTTCAGTCCAGCTGGTTAGAATGGTGACAGCCAAAATCCGGAAAGACCTGGACTTGTTCAGTTCCTTTTCAAGCGTTGCCATTCGGGTCAAGGCTTCCTCGCCGGCCATCGCATGGACGGTCACCAAGCTGGCCCCAGATTCGAAGCTAGCTCGCACTGCGGCCTCCATGACGGTGGGAATGTCGAAAAATTTGCAGTCGACAAAAACGGGGGCAGTTTTTGCCATCTCGGAAACCAGAGATTGCCCGTACCGGTGGATCAATCTTGGCCCTAACTTAAAACCTCCCGCCACGTCTGACAGTTGATGCATGAGCTCGATGGCTCGCTCTCTTGTATCGACATCAAGGGCGACACAGAGAGGATTCTTGAGAGGGGAGCTGGGGTTGATTGCCAAAATTTATTGTCCTTCTTTGGTGAGTGTTTGAACTTGTGCTAAAATTTGTTTCGATGCTTGATCTGGAGAGATTTTTTTAACCTCTTTGGTGCGACGAATGACACATTCGATTTCACCCTGATCGAGACCCTTTTTTCCAATGACGATTCGGAGAGGCATTCCCAACAGATCCGCATCTTTGAATTTTATCCCGGGGCGTTCATCCCGATCGTCCATCAACACGTCGACGTTCTGTTCGCGGAGGTCCTGATAGATTTTTTCACTGGCAGCCAGAACATTGGCATCCTTGGGATCTAGGCAACAAATATGAACCTGAAACGGCGCTATCGAAATCGGCCAGATAATTCCGTCTTTATCATGACTTTGTTCGATGCAGGCCTGGACGGTTCTGGTGACACCGATCCCATAACATCCCATCTCGAGAACTTGAGACTTGCCTTGAGGATCAAGGTATACGGCTTTCATTTTTTCTGAATATTTCGTGCCCAAGTAAAACACATGGCCCACTTCAATTCCTCGATAGGATTTTAGCAGACCTTTTCCATCCGGAGACTTGTCTCCAGCTTGAGCCATACGCAAATCTGCGACCTTGGTGGGCTGGAAATCTCTTGGGTGATTGATGTTTTTCAAATGAAAACCATCCTCGTTAGCCCCAACAATGTAGTTTTTAAGTCCCTCGACCCCGGTGTCCAGATAGACAGGGATTTTCAAACCGACCGGGCCACAGCTTCCGGGTGAAGCGCCTGAGACCTGCCGAACTTCTTCGTCGGTTAGCATATTGGGCGGATTGCTCATGCCCAAAAGATTTTTCAGCTTAATGGGATTGACCTCATCCGAACCCCGCAACAAAACCGCAAAGGCCTTGAGGGAGGTGTCTTTGGGATTAAGACCTTCGTTGGCAGAGAAGAAAAGGGTTTTGACCAATTCTTTTTCCGGAACCTTGGTGAACTCGGACAGCTGACGGATGGTTTTCAGGCCAGGTGTTGCGAACTTCTCGGTGGCTTTTTCAGCTTCACTGCTCACCTGTGGATCTGCATCGATGGCGGGGCAGACCTCAACATTGGCGGCAAAGTCAGACTCCTCGCACACGAGCAAAGCGTCTTCACTCGCATCCGCGAGAAGTTGAAATTCGTGGGTCTGAGATCCCCCA
>Ga0210057_1001917_pt1 | contig 30728 bp, 36 predicted proteins | sample CryGeyCG2114_010_2_FD_183968 | JGI IMG/M metagenome (GOLD analysis project Ga0210057, IMG submission 183968) | Groundwater microbial communities from aquifer - Crystal Geyser CG10_big_fil_rev_8/21/14_0.10 (SPAdes) (version 2) | ecosystem: Environmental > Aquatic > Deep subsurface > Groundwater ...
CTCTCGACTTCGCCCGGGCATTAGAGAGAGCAATAACGGAGATAGTAGCGAGGATTCCAATAATAGCTATAACCACCAGGAACTCGATGAGGGTAAAGGCTGATTTGGTTGGTTTTATATAAATAAAATTAATAATTAATTCCTATCAATATCTGTATTATAACATATTAACCCCAAAAAAAATAGTCTATGCCAATTTTTTAAAAATTAATAGATTCTGGACAATCCACCACACCACCTCTTTTTCCTTCATTTCCTTTTTAATAGCATTTGCTAGCTCTACTTGCAAGACGAAGCCTCGGCGCTGGAACTTTTCAATCCAATATTCTGGTAACTGCTCATTAATATGCCCAATACTCCGCGGCCCCTGACCCAGAACGGCAGCAGTAAAAACAATATCATTAGAGAGACCAACCAAACTATCAACTAAGGTATCAGCATTCTTCTCCTCTAGATGTTCTGCTACCTCGGCGCAAAGAGCCAAATCGAATTTCTGATTTAACTTTAACGGTTCAGCCAGATCAAAGAGTTTAATTTTATCTCCTACCAGCGATTCTCTAATAGCGTCTGGAGAACCATCATAACCAGCGATTTCTACTTCCAACTTTTGAAATTCTTGTAAATAAATGCCACAGCCACAGCCAACATCAATAATTGATTTGGGGTGATAATGTTGGTATAAAATATGAGCTACGTTGGCCGCTGAAGCCGCTTCAAATTTAATAGTATTGCGAAAAAAATTCTGATCATAAATATGATATTCCACTGCCATATTAAATTCCCAGATTATTTTTTAACAGATTGATCAAGTTATTTATCTTCTCCATTTTAGCTTCATCGCGATTAATAACTCCGGCAGTTAATAAATAATTAATAGTGCGCATCATGGTCCAATTATAATAATTATCGATGCGAGCTTTAACCGCAGCATCTAATTTTTCCGGGGAGTTAGCAAAATAACTCTCCAAGAATAAACGTCTGATTTTAGCGACATAGCTCGGATCCAATTTTTTATTCTGGACACCCATATACTCAAATTGTTGTAAAAAACAAGCTAAATCGCGCGTATAATCAGCGAGCGACATATCGGTAAAATCAATCACGACTACCTTGATGTCGCTCATCTTAATAATATTTTCCGGATGAGCATCGCCATGGATCAACCAGCGCTGGTTGGTATTATTCAAAAAATCTTCTTCTTTAGTGATAAAAATATTATAGGCCTTCTCATAGAAACTTAAGTAGTGGGGATATTTTTTCTTAATCTCTTGCAAAATATCATCAATTCCCGAGATAACAGTTCTGATGCGACCGTTTTCCGAATTATAATCAAACCCCAAGACATTCTTTAGGCCGTGTAATTTAGCCAGCCATTTGGCTGCTTGGGGAATAATTTTTTCAATCTCCTCGTAGTTTTGAGTACTAATATAATAATGGAGATTGTGACCATCAACACCTTGATAAAAAGTGCCGTTGAAATAAGCGGAATAGAAAAGCGGTTGAGGAATAGAAAAATGAGCATCACCAAAACCACTATTCCAGAGAAATTTCAAAGAGTCATAAACATTCTTGCGATTTTCGTTGCTATGGGCCGAGCAAAACAAAGACAGTTGGTGAATTTTTGCCTCAGCAGTGGCAAAGGAAACCAAAAACTCTACCACTACATGATAGGTGCTCTCCCAAACATGTTTTTTATGAGGAATAATTTTAACCGCTTCAATCCGTTTAAATTCAGGATAAAGAGGCAATACTTTACGAGATAATAGCTTTCGCACATATTCCGCATTAAACAATTGCTCAATTTTATTCATATAATTATTTATCTTGGCCAATAATAGCGCCAATGTTTTTCCCAGATTAAACGTTGCACCTGGAGATACATTTTTTCCGCCTTGATCTTAGTCTTTTGAGTAGTATGATCATGGAGCGACCTAATTGATCTGATGAGTTCATTAATGCCTCTTTCAATTTCATCCGGACTCCAGGCCCGAGGACCGAAGTTAGCCGAAAAATCCCGACCGCTAGCCCACCAAAAAGTACAACTAGCCAATCCGCGCACTAAATGCCAGCGAGACCAATGATAGTTCTCGGCCTTAACATGTTTCTGACTCAACTCTTGGGCTAAATTCGCCAGAGACCAAATTGCTTTCTGAATTTTATTATTATTCTTTTGCCAGAGAGCATAGGGTTCCTGCTTCTTCAACTCACCTGGAGTTGATTCCCAATTACCACTTAATAATTTTACCTTAACTGTTTTCTGTTCGGCACTGACAAAATCACTCATCAGTTGAGTGGTAAAAAAATTTGTCTTTAATAGTTTCTCCAACTCTCCGGTGGGATCTTCATGACGCAGACCATAGAGCTCACCATCAGTCGCGGTGATAATAGTTTTGTTGTCACCAAAAAAATCTTTGAGATTGTCTGGTACATAAGAACCACTAAAACGACGACTGCGACAAACCACCTTTAGGCCGCTATTTTCATCTAAATAAACCTCAGAAAAATCTATTTTATTCAACTGGCCATTAATTAATATTTCATCCACAACAATCCACTTATAGCCCAGCTTCTTAATAATTTTAGCTACTTGGGGGCCATAGGCCATCTCCGGTAAAAAGAAACCTTGGGGTTTGAAATCAGCCCCAAAATGTTTTTGGAGGATGGCTTCATTTTCTTTAATCTGCCAAACTACCTCGGCCTCGTCGACCAAGGGTAACAGAGCGTGGTAAGCGGCGGTACCAGTAATCTCCAATTGTTTTTTAGCAATTAATTTTTTGATTCTAGCAATCAGATCAAAATAACCTAACTCTTCCAAACGCAGTAAAAGACAACCACTGATGTTAAAAGTAAATTTAATTGATGGATGTTCTTCGAGAGCTCGCACCAAGCGGGCATAACTTTTCTCCACTGCTTCTTGAATGTGATAGGGGTCGGTGTTGGCTGGTTGATAGAGATGTAAAAAATTAAGCCACAGGTTGTCAGTTTTATTTACCATAATTATTTTTTATTTTTAATTTCATTACCTTCCGATATAGTTTAATATACTTCTTAGCGGAAATCTCCCAACTATTAGATTCCTCCATCGCTTTCTTGATTAATTTTTTCCAAGAGTCTAGATGGCGATAATTTTCTAACCCGCGAATAACAGCCGAGTAAAAAGAAAAATCGTCCTCCCCCTTGAAGGTAAAACCACTGCCCGAACCGGTACTCGGATTATAATTACTAACCGTATCATAGAGACCACCGACTTCGCGCACTATGGGAATACAACCATAACGCAGAGCAATTAATTGATTAATCCCACAAGGTTCATGGACTGAAGGCAGGAGAAAAAAATCAGAACCAGCATAAACCAAGGTTTCATATTTTTGGTTCTCTTCATGGGATGGGATCACTACTAATTTTTTGGGGTATTGACGAGCAATCTTTAGAAGTTCTTTAATATACTTTTTATCGCCCGATCCAATAATCACAAACTGGACCTCGAGTCGCAAAAACTGAGGCAGGAGACGAATAATCTGCTCAAAACCCTTTTGAAAAGTCACCCGAGAGGTAGCACAAAGCAAGGGGATTTTAGGATCCGCTGGTAAGCCAAATTTCTTTTGCAAGGCCTTCTTGTTTTCAATCTTACCGCTAATTTTTTCTGCATTATAATTGCGAAACAAAGAAGTATCATTCTCCGGATTATAGGCGTGATAATCAATACCATTGATAATGCCAAATAAATGGTCGGAACGATTTTTGAGAATGCGTTGTAAATCCTGACCAAAACGTTTAGTCATGATCTCATCACGGTATTGTTCACTAACAGTGTTGATAATATCCGCCGACAAAATGGCTCGTTTAGCAAAATTAATATTCTCAATGGCTGGATCATCTAAATGGGGCAAGCGACGGCGACCATAGTCCCGATCGGCCAGTGGGACATCCCACCAATTATGTCCCAATTGAAAGATTAGATTATGAATGGTAAAAATCGTCCGAGCCTTTTTGAGAGTTTTAGAATAACGAAAATCATTTTTTAAATAAAATGGAATAAGCCCAGTCTGCCAATCATGACAGTGCACAATGTCGGCTTTGAATTTTAGGAGTGATAATAATTTTAGAGCCGTCACCGCGAAGACTAAGAAGCGAGCATTTTCATGACTGGAGCCATAAATCTTTTTTTTCTTAGAAAAATATTTTTTGCACTCCACAAAATAAACCGGCAGGTCTTCCATTAAATATCCCTTCCAATAACTAACTTCAACTTCATCAACTGAGTTTAAATAGATCTTAACATTTTCAAACACTGGTTCTAGGTCATGTTTCTCAATATCAATCACTTGGCCATATAAAGGCGTAATAATCAGGACATCATGACCCAAGCGATTTTGCGCTTTAGGCAGAGAGCGACTCACATCACCCAGGCCACCAGTTTTGGAAAAAGGAGCCACTTCAGAGGCGATGTGGACGATTTTTAATTTATTGGCCATATTTTTTGATTGCACTTAAACAAATAGCCAAAGCTAAAGCGTCGGCCGCATCGTCCGGTCGAGGAATTTCTTTTAAATTTAAAAGCAGTTTAACCATTTTTTGCACTTGTAATTTTCCGGCCTGGCCATAGGCCGCCACCGCTTGCTTAACTTGATTTGGTTTAAACTCAGTAATAGAAAGTTTTTTATTTTTAAGAGCGAGGAGGATAACCCCCCGAGCTTGACCGACAATCAGAGCCGTTTTTACATTCTTACTGAAGAACAATTCTTCAATCGCGGCTACCTGGGGTTGGTACTTATCAATTATCAAAATGAGATCATTATAAAGAGAGGCTAATCTGCCGGCCAGACCACTAGTTTTAGGGGTTTTAATAGAACCATGAGCAATATGAAAAACTTGCCCGCGAGCATTTTTCTCAATTAAGCCCCAGCCAGTATCGGCAATTCCCGGGTCGACCCCCAAAATGATCATATAATATTGGTATAATAATCGCTGACATCTTCATTGTCTTCGAGTTCTTCCATAATCTTTTCGGCAGTGTTCTTTTCCGTTTCTTTTAATTCTTGCTTTTCTTTGGCGACATATTCAATCTCGGCTGAAGCTACTTTCAAACCTTTAGTTTCTAAAAAGGCCACAATACCTTGCAATTTATCAATTCTAGCATAAATAGTGATACCTTCAGTTTCCTTCAATAAGTCATCAGCACCAACATCGATTAACTCTAATTCTAAGTCATCTAAATTGATATTTTTAGCAGTTAATTCACTGTTTTCTACCATAATCACACCTTTTTGTTCAAAATTCCATAAAACATTACCAAAAGTACCACCATTCTTACTAAAAGTATGGCGCACATTACCCGCGCTGCGATTCTTATTATCAGTCACACATTTGATTACAAACTGAGAATTACCAGGACCAATGGCCTCATAGTATAATTCTTCAATTTGGTCGCCCCCCAATTCACCGGTGCCCTTCTTGATAGCTCTTTCAATGTTATCTTTGGGCATGGAAGCGGCTCGAGCTTTTTCCACTGCCGTTCTGAGCGATGGATTAGCGTTAACATCACCACCCTGTTTGGCGGCGATGGTAATAATATTAGCTAATTTGGTAAAAATGGCGCCGCGCTTGGCGTCGACAATTTCTTTTTGGCGATGAGTTGTCGCCCATTTTGAGTGTCCGGACATATTATCTAGATAATTTAATGATTACTTCAATACTATAATAAATTGCTAAAAAAATCAATCTAAATTATAATTAAAGCAGAACCATTAATTTATCAATCCCTATGAAATTAATCAACCTCAATCAAGCCGTTTATAACGCTCTTCAATTCTTCGCTAAAAACAAAGTGCCTTCGGCTAAATTTCAGAAAATCAACTTCCCTCTGGTGGTCGGCAGTGGTAATGCCTACAATACGGGCACCATTCTCTTCGCTCGACAACCAGCAATTTTTGCTGATGAGAGTAATTTCAGAGCCACTTTAAAAAAATATAATTCCCTACTCAAAAAGAAAGTAATCAAAGAGGCCGTGATTATTTCCGCGTCAGGCGAAAAAGATTCTGTCTGGGAGTTGGAGTTAGCCCAGAAGAATAAATTGAAGACGACCCTCTTAACTTGTTCTCCCAATTCTTCGGCGGCAAAAATTGCCGATCAAGTTTTGGCTTATCGGAAGTTGAGTGAACCCTATACTTATAACACTTCAACTTATTTAGGTATGATTTTGTCTCTGACGCGAGAGAACCCCACCAAGATTTTAAGCTTCTTAAAACAAATTAAGCTGCCCCGTAATTTTAAAAAATATTCCAGCTATTCCTTTGTTTTGCCTGATGAGTACATTGAAATCTGCGATATGTTAAACATTAAGGGTCGAGAATTATTTGGGCCGCACCTCCAGGTTCGAGCCTATTCTGAAGGCCATTCTCGTCACGCTAAATTTGTCCATCAAGATAAAAATGAATTAGTGCTAGGACTCGGGATAGTCAATAAATATTTTGGTGATTTCAAACACCGAATAGATATTAAGCTGCCTAAAACCACTGACTTTGCCCTAATGCTTTGTCTGGGCTATTCCATTATTGGTCGTATTCAAGAATCTAAACCAGCTTATTTCCAAAAGAATATTAAGCAGTTCTGCACTGATTACGGACCCAAAGCTTATGGTAGTAAAAAACCGTTTGAAGTGATTGTGCCGGGAAATTAATTTAGATCAATAAAAAAATAGAGAGAGGTCTCTATTTTTTATTGGGCTCTTATTTCTTCCCTTGATTTTTAACACCATCGATAGCGGCCTGAATTTTTTTCTGATCACCAAGATAATAATGCTTGAGGGGTTTTAAATCATTATCCAACTCATATACCAAGGGAACACCGGTGGGGAGATTTAATTCCTCTATTTCTTTAACTGAAATTTTATCTAGATACTTCACTAACGCGCGCAAGCTATTGCCATGAGCTGAAATTAGAATTCTCTTGCCAGCTTTAATTTCCGGGGCAATAGTTTTTTTCCAGAAAGGAATAACTCGTTTAATCACATCGGCTAAACTTTCAGAAAGCGGAATTTTAATATCTCGATAAACTGAATTGGAATAAATTTCTTTGTAGGTGAAATTTGATTTCTTAATTTGGGGCGGACGAACGCTATAGCCTCGGCGCCATAGCATAAATTGTTTGTCGCCATACTTCTCTCTAATCATAGCCTTGTTCATTCCCTGTAGATTACCATAATGACGTTCATTTAAATGCCAATCATTAATTATAGGGATCTTTTTATGTTTCATCCCGGTCAAAACTATTTTGGTGGTTTGCTGCGCTCGCTTTAGCTCTGATTGGAAAACCTCATCAAAAGAATACTTAGCTTTTTTGAAAGCGATGGCTGCCACACCAGCTTCTTTTCTACCCAGCGGGCTCAAATCAACATCAGACCAGCCGGTGAACTCATTGAATTTATTCCAAGTGCTTTGACCATGACGTAGCAAGACAATTTTATACATATTTTTATTTTTATTATTTTATCTCCAACTAAAATATAACATTTTTAAGCAAAATTGACTATCGACCCTTAAAAATGATACCATAGTAAGCAGACAATACCGTTCATGAGTCAAAAACAACAAGCCAAAACTGTATTAATTGAAGTTTTGATACCACTACTAAAGTCATTGATTTTCATCAAAAAAGTAGTCAGTGGTTTTTTTGTTTTAACCATCTTTAAACCCATCGCTTTTATCACCCATTCATTATTCTATAAACCCCTGGTGAAATTATATGGTGGTTACATCCTGCTTTTAAAAAGAATCAGAGAAATCAATCTCAAAAATCATTCCAAATTTTTCTTATTCAGAAAAGTTATGACTCCCGTTCTGGTGGCTGGCATTTCTTTGGTAATTATCGTTTTGAATCTCACTAACCAAGCTACTTTTGGCAACCGCACTGACAAGATGTATAAAACCACCGCGGCCAGTCTAGCAAAAAATGAATTTGATACCATTGCCCCCGAGGAATTAATTACCGAAGATGCTGGATCCATAACTGTTTGCACTACAACCATTGCTCACTATATATCAAGTGATGTTGTTCGGCCAGAAAAAAAAATTACCACCAATACTGTTCCGGTTGACGGCGGCCGAAGCGCTAGTTGTCTAACTCAAAACGGCGAAACTATTATCAAACCTAGTATTATTGCTAATAAAACTGGCCTAGTAGAAAGAAGTGGCACCGTGGAATATATTGTCAAAGCCGGCGATACCGTTAGCAGTATTGCTCAAAATTTCGGCATTAGCGTCAATACCGTTTTATGGGCCAATAATTTGGGCGCCTATAGCTTTATCCGTCAAGGCGACAAGTTAAAGATATTGCCAATCTCGGGTATTATTCATAAAGTAGCCTCAGGCGAATCACTGCAAAAGATTGCTGATAAATATGATGTTTCCAAGGACAAGATAGTTTTGGCTAATGGGCTAGAAAGTGATGGTCGTCTGACTGTAGGGCAAATGATTATTGTTCCCGACGGTAAAAAGATAGCCAGCGTTTCAGCCACTAAAACTACCAATAACTCTGGCGTTCGCCTACCAACTATTATTAAAAATTTAGTGAAACCAGGCTCTACCCCAATTCAAGGAACCAAGATGCAATGGCCAACTGTTGGTTACCGTATTACCCAATATTATTCTTGGCGTCATACCGGATTAGATATTGCTAATAAAATTGGGACACCACTTTACGCCGCCGAGGATGGCGTTGTCGAAAAAGCTGGTTGGAATAATGGCGGTTATGGCAATATGATTTTAGTTAACCATGGCAATGGCGTTAAGACTCGCTATGCTCATGCCTCTAAGCTTTTTGTTAAAGTTGGAGATAAGGTTAGTCGCGGTGAAGCAATCGCTGCCATGGGATCGACTGGTCGTTCTACCGGACCGCATATTCACTTTGAAGTCATTATCAATGGCCGTTTATTAAATCCACTTAATTATATAAGATAATAAAAATAAAAAAATATGAGTATTATTTTTGGTTTAATTCTTATCGTTGTCGGCACTCTGATTGTTATGAAAACCGAGTGGCTGATGCAAAATTTTGGGCGCGTTGAATGGTTTGAAAAGAACTTAGGAGCTGAAGGCGGCAGCCGTTTAGGCTATAAGTTAATGGGGATTGTCGCTATTTTTGCCGGAATGTTGTTTTTAACCGGATTAATGGGAGGATTTATGACTTGGGCCGTTTCACCATTAACCAGAGTGCGTCAATAATAAGTTATTGACTTTCTGATAAGTGTTAGTTATTATATCAAAGTGCTGGAAGGGCCCTTAGCTCAGCTGGCTAGAGCATCTGCTTTGCAAGCAGAGGGTCATCGGTTCGAATCCGATAGGGTCCACACACTTAAAAAGCAGATTATTTCAATCTGCTTTTTATTTTGGATTATTAGCTCAGTTGGTTAGAGCGTTCCGTTCACATCGGAAAGGTCAGTGGTTCGAGTCCACTATAGTCCACAAAACCTCATATAAACGTGGTTTTTATTTATTATCTTGACATTTTTGTCACTTGGAGTAAAATGTATATATTGACATGAAAATGTATAGATTTGGATAGTTTTATAATATTTGTATATATTATGGAGGAAAATAAAAATAAGCTAATAAAAATTAACGAGGCCGCCAAGATTCTCGATCTCTCCGTTCAAACGCTGAGGCGTTGGGATCAATCCGGCCAGCTTAAGGCTGTTCGACTTAATCCTCGGGGATATCGTTATTACAAGCTCTCAGATATCCAATTACTATCTAGCGATATTTTTTCTCTGGCCGAAGAATGGCTTTCTCTCCCCGTCGGGATCGAGCCAGAAAATCAGTTTTTTTGTTTAGACAGTCCAGTCTTTCAAACCAGACTTAATGGTCTAGAAAAAATGATGCAAAAGATTCCTGAGTTAGAGCAAGATTTCTCTTTAATCAGCTCTGTTGTAGGCGAGATTGGAAATAATTCTTTCGATCATAATTTAGGTTCATGGCCCGACGTCAGAGGCATCTTTTTTGCTTTTGATTTAAACAAACACCAAATTGTTTTGGCCGATAGAGGCCAGGGCATTTTAACCACCCTACGGCGTGTCCGCCCCACACTAGTCAGCAACGGCGAAGCTCTTTTAACTGCTTTCACCGAAAAACTCTCTGGTCGAGCTCCAGAGAACAGAGGCAACGGTCTTAAATATGTTAAGAAGGTAGTAGTAGATATTAAAAAAAACATACCTCTAAAATTATATTTCCAATCTGGAGACGCTTTTATAGTTTTAGATGAAAAAACAACCAACCTAAAAATTGAACAAACAACCATTCAATTTAGAGGTTGTCTGGCTTTAATTAACTTTTAAAACTATGACCATTGAATTAAAGAAATTTGGTAACCTATTAACTTCCCGCCAACTGGGCAAAGAATCTTTAGCCGCCCTTTTATCTCAGCTACCGAAAGACGACAATGAAAAAGTTATTATCGATTTTCTAGATATCACCACCTTTTCACCTTCCTGGGGAGATGAGTTTTTGTCACCCCTGCAACAAAAATATCAGAATAATTTATTATTAAAAAACGTTTCTAATCCATCCGTTAAGGCCACGATTGAAATTTTAGAAGAAACTAATCAAATAAAATTTCAAACAGAAGAATAGTATCTCATAATTTATATTTTCAAAGATCAAACCTTCTTACACTAACTCGATTAGTTTCAGTGTTAACATAAGAGACATAAATAACATTATCAGACATTAAAGATTTAAGGGAGGTTACGGAACTGAGCGAAGCATAGTTACCTACATATGGTGGCGGCCAACCAAAGGCCGCTCCCACTGGCTCCCAACCCGTAGGACCTCCTCCGGTATACTTTGTTACCACGGCATAATAACCTTGTCCCCAATAACCCTGGAAACTAACAAAAATATCTTTGTGATTGGTAAAAATATTCAGATCAGGCACATTACCGCTAGTTAACAGAGTGCCCACTGAAGACCAGACACCGTTCTCATATTTAATCACATAGGGGTTCAAATTGTAAGCAATATATGGAGTTCCATTATTAATTACTAGGGCAGTTTGTTGCGCCCGATAGCTGGTATTGGCGTTGGTATCTCCGACTAAGTCCCAAGTAGTACCGTTGAACTTTCTTAACTTTTCCTCCTCAATATAATTTCCGGGGTCATTCCAGTCATCATAAGCAATGTAAATATCACCATTATAAATATCGAGTGATAATGATTCAGCGGTATCAGTTCCTACCGGACTAGTACCCACATCCACCCAATTAGCGCCATCAAATTTTTTGATAAGAGTTCCAACGGAAGTGTCATAATATAAAATATAGGGAACATTAAAATATATCTTCAGATTTAAATAATAAACATTCCCGACTGAGATTGGTATAGTTCCAACATCTACCCAACTAGCGCCATCAAATTTTTGTACCACACCTCGATTACTATGGGCCACATCGCCATAAAAAACATAGGGGTTGCCACCATCATCTAATGCTATGACGGGACCACCAAAAGTAGCTCCATCAGAGAATCCTAAACTGCCAACCGCCACCCAATCAGCCCCATTGAACTTTTTGACGCTCAATTTGTCCCCCGCACTACTATCGGTATAAGCCACATAAGGGGTGCCATCATGAACCGCTAAAGAAGTGAAAAGAGCGGCACTATCGGAAACATTTTCATCTCCCAAGAATTGCCAATGACAAGAATTGTACTCACAAACATTACCACAATAATCTTCCATCACACCGCCCGGTGTTGCACATTTATTTCCGGCTGCCAGAGTTCCAGTTTGGTTACCCAAACAATAACTGATGGTATAGGTATCCGGACTAGTTGATTCATAATAATAATGATTGTCAAAAGCGCAAGAGCCATCAACTGGCGTCGGAGCCGAAGGAATAATCTGCATATAAGTTGAAGTAGCATCGGTGGTGGTAGAAAATAATTAGCCGCTATTCCATTCTTCGGCCGTCGGATAACGATTCATGTCATTGTAGAATAACTCCAGAGCGGTCTGAACTTGTTTAATGTCACCGGCTTTTTTAGCATCGCGTGATTTAGCTCGAGCATTGGATAGCGTAATAATGGAAACCGTAACTAGAACACCAATAATAGCGATAACCACCAACAATTCAATCAAAGTAAAGGCAGGCTTTTTAGTGGCTTTAAAAATCATAATTAATCTAAATTTTTTAAATAGTTCTGCCAATTATTATACCAAATATTACCTAATTTAAGCAACTTTTGGTAATAAAAAACGGACTATATTTTAGCCCGTTTTCTTAATTTAATCTTTTTTAAATTACTTCTTGGCCCAGGAAAAATTAATATCTTTCTCCAGATAGCCCACTCCTTTTACAAATGGTAAACGTTCCATGAATCCCAACTTGTTTAAATTCCGAACATCACCTGAAATTCCTTTCTTTTCCAGTCCCGACAGAACCAAAACTTCGGAGTCAGTCATGGTGGCTAAAAGAACGGCCGCATCAATTTCACTTAAATCAAATCGTCTTTTAAGAAATAATAAATGAGCCCGTTTAATGCCCATGCCATAGACAATTCTTTTAGGTTCCTTGTCTAGCTTATAATAAACATTCTTGTACATCCACTGACTAGTGGACTCAAAAGCTAGAGCGACATCGGAACGAGTAAAGAAAACTGTTTTGCAATCAACACTTTCCTCAAACAAAGCCAAGAGACAGGTATTCACCCAGGATCTCTGATCAGCTCCCAGAAATTTAACTGAAGCCGGCAAATTCTTTTCTCTCAGACGACCTTCGCATAAACAATCATTAATATCTGAAAAGATATAAGCAATTTGATCAGAACAAGTAACAACCGAATATTCCAGCGGCAAAAGAAGATTGTCACGCCTCGAATATCTGGAGTGCTTGCTAACTCCCTCTAAAACTTCAAAAGAGATATTAACACCTTGACCCTTACGTTCAATTTCTTGGAGCAATATTGGTCCAAAGTTTTCATGGCGAAACTCAGCTCCAGTTATTTCACTGACAGTTCTTTCAAATAAGTGTCCAAAAGGTGCATGCCCCACATCGTGAGCCAAAGCAATCGCCGTAGTCAAAGAAACATTCAATCCTAAAACCTGAGCGATAAGAGTCGCGATTGTTTCTACCTCTAGCGTGTGCGTTAACCGGTTTCTGACTAAGTGATTTTGCACTATGGGAAAAACTTGAGTTTTACCGGCTAGAGCTCTAAACCCCTTACAGGATTTTATTTTCCAGATATCAGTCTCAAACGGACCTCTGGCTGGAGAAAATAATAGATCTTCATCTTCACGGCTCTTACGACCTAAAGTATAAACCGTCTGGAAAGCCTTAGCTCTGAGAGCGTGGCGGTAAGCCACCACTCCTTTCATTTCATCGATTTCTTTCATCTTTTATTTAATTTTTGTTAATTTTCAAATAACTAATTTGATCTAAAATTAGACTAAAAACAATTTTTTGCAAACTGGTTTGAGCGTATTCATTGATGTCGGCTATCCCGCGGAAACCTTTTTCCATGAGAATAATATTATCATCGATCTTTTTTCTTTTCATTTTTCAAAGAACTTTAAGTTAATACTGAATTGAATTAACTTTAAATCCTACCGCCAAAGAGCTCTTTTGTTAACCAAAAAGCCGCCCGAACAAGGTGGCTTTTATGAACACAGTATTTTATTATTCCAGACAACAATTAATTGCTTTTTTCACCAAATCTCCTAGTTTGCCCATAAAACCTTTCTTTTCTTTGTCCTGTTTATTTAAAGCTTCATCATCAATTTTCTTGATATCGCCAGTATTAATTAACTTCATATTCAAACCCCAAAATAGAGAGTAGAGATTATAGGCCTTAGAAAATAATTCATAAGCATCTTCTTTGCGACCCCGCCCCATCTCTTTAGTTCCGACTTCCATGAGTCTCATCGAAGCGGCTAGTAAATGTTTAGAGATGCACCACACTTCCCCGTCATATTCTTTAATTAATTTTTGCATTAATTCTTTTCTCATCTCGCGCACATCTTTGATCATGTCATAGTAATCGGTGTTTTCAGTCTTAGCGCCGGTAAAGAAAAAATGTTCTTCAATGCTAATTAAATTCATGACTGCGATACTTAAATCTTGATCAGAAGATAAATCCAACTTATTATCTTTTTTTAGATTATCCATCTTATCAATAAAATTTTGCAATTCTTTTTGATTAATATCCATATAAGTGTAAATTAATATTTAGTAATGAAATAAAAAACGAAACTTAAAATTAATAAAATTCCCACTGGCATCACCACCTTCTGAAAAGGGAAGTGAGCGTGATTATTATTTTTTTTCTTGAGATAAGCATACCAAGCACCCATAGCATAAAAAAACACACTCCCAACTACTGTTCCTAAAACAATCTTATCAACATTCCACAGTCGATTAAAAGGATGACCAATAAAACCGGTAAAATAGAAGGGGACAAAGACCAGGGCATAATAGGCAAAATAGGTTAGAAGAGCCAGCCCGGGAAAATTAATTTTCTTCTTTCGCTTTAACCAATCAACTGTCCAGGCTGAAGTAGCAATTAACAGTCCACCAACCCAAAGGCTGGAAACAGAATCATCAATTCCAATCCAACGAGAGAAACCTAATCCAGCTCCAACTGCTATAGTACAGACGGGACAAAAAGCTTTGGCCGACAAAGTCCAAAAAAAATTGGCTAACAATAGAACAGAAAAAATTTTTAGCTGTTTCATAATCGGATTAAAGTTTAAACTTAGTCTTAAAAAAATTCACAATATCGGTATCGCCACTCAAACATTTATTATCAACCCATAAGAAGGGAACACCTAGATCATTCTGAGACAAACCACAGGCCCGAGCCGCCACCACCATCTCAGCCGCATTAGCCTGATTCTTATAAACCTCTTTTTGGGCAAGCGGCATCTTATTCAATATCTGATTATCACTAATATATTGCTCCACTATCTTACAATGGGGGCAAGTATCGCCGTAAAACAGAATATTTTCCCCTAACAAGGGATTAGTCTCAGTTTTAGCCGTCTGAGACTGGGAAACACAGCCAGTTAATAGGAGGGGCAAAAACAGAAACCCTAAATACCAATATTTATTCATATTTAATTTATGATTATTTTATCTTATTTATATCCATCATAGTATATCATATTTAGCCCACTAGGCTCAAATCTCCCCTAAAATAAAAACCCCCAATTTATTAATATAAACTGGGGGACAAAGAAGTGAGGCCTTTTTCAAGAAACTTTTTGAAGTTTCTGTTTTTTTTCGCCGCTTTCTATTATTTTTTTAGCGACCTTTTCTGTGAAGATAAGGTCTATTGCCTCTTTTTCTATTTCCTTAACTATTTTTATAATTTCATCCATATCGATGCTTTTTAAAATTTTAGGATTTCATTTAACTAAAGAAATTATATCACACTTAGTTATTTCTGCCAATAGTAAGCGGATCAGAATCAAAATATCCGCCATTTTTGACCATTTTATAACCTCTTTTGCCTATTTATCCAATAAATGATAGAATAAAAGCATGTCCAAAGACCAAAAACTCATTATTATCGATGGAAATGCCATTATTCACCGCAGTTTCCATGCCCTCCCACCCACCATGACCACCAAGTCTGGCCAGGTAGTTAATGCTGTCTATGGCTTTGCTCTTTTCCTCTTGAAGGCCATCGCTGACCTAAAACCCGACTACTTAGTTTTGACATTGGATAAAAAGGGTCCAACCTTCAGACATTTAGAATATAAATTATACAAAGCTCAGCGGGTCAAAGCTCCGGATGAATTATATGATCAGATTCCTCTGATAAAAGATTTAGCGACCGCCTTTGGTATCCCTATTTATGAACTCTCTGGTTTTGAAGCTGACGACTTGATTGGAACTATTTCTAAACAAGTAAATTCTGGCATCCAAAAAATTATTATGACCGGTGATATGGATACGCTTCAGTTAATTGACAACCACACTTCGGTTTATACTATGAGCCGCGGAATTTCTGACAGTGTTCTGTACGGAGCTAAAGAAGTCAAAGAGAAATATAATTTAGAGCCCGGGCAAATGATTGACTACAAAGCTCTGCGCGGCGACCCGAGTGACAATATCCCGGGTGTTAAAGGCATCGGAGAAAAAACTGCCAGCGAGTTGCTGAATAATTTTTCTTCTCTCGACAAAGTCTACGAAGCTGTGGACCAAAGTGACGCCAAAATTAAACCGCGGACTTTAGAATTATTAAAAGAACATAAAGATGAAGCCTACCTCAGTTATAAATTAGCTACCATCAACCGCAGTGCTCCGATCACTTTTGATTTAAAAGAGTCTCGCTTTGCTAATTTAGATAAAAATAAAATAATCAAACTGCTCAGTGAGCTAGAATTTAAATCTCTCATCCCCCGATTAGCCAACCTCGACTCTTATCTCGGAACTGACACTGGAAAAAATAACAACCTCTTCAGCAGCATTGAAGTTGATAAGTTTGCTCGCGACCAAAAAAAGTTCAAATATCACATTGTTGATAGTGAAGCCGCCTTCCAATCTTTCTTAACTGAGTTAAAAAAACAAAAACTACTAGCCATTGATACCGAAACCGACTCGCTTGATCCCCTCACGGCCCAGCTCCTGGGAATTTCCTTTTCCTGGAAAGAAGGCGAGGCCTATTATCTCAACTTCGCTGGGGGCAAAAAGGCCTGGATACAAAGTTTATACGCCCCATTAAATGATGAAAAAATTAAGAAATGTGGTCATAATATAAAATTCGATTTACGCATCTTAGTCCACCAAGATTTAGACTTAAGGGGAATTTATTTTGACACTATGATCGCCTCCTATCTACTCAACCCTGAAAATAGACAGCATAATTTAGACGCTCTGAGCTTCGCCGAGCTGGGCTGGGAAAAGATTAACCATCATGACCTTCTGGGAGATGACTTCAAGGCCAAAGATTTTGCGGCCGTTCCTCTCGCCAAGATGGGAATCTATTCTTGCGAAGATGCTGACTTCACTTTTCGTTTGATGCACATCCTGGAAAAAAAGTTAAAGCAGGAAAAATTATTAGACCTCTTCCATAATATTGAAGTTCCCCTCATTCCAGTGCTCGCTAAGATGGAAGACGCTGGAATTTTACTTGATAAAAAAGTTTTAGCTCACATGGCTAAAGATATTAATGCTGATGTAAATAAACTAGAAAAAGAAATTCATTATTTAGCTGGCAGTGATTTTAATATCAAGTCTATCAAACAATTAAAAGAAATTTTATTTGAAAAATTATTAATCAGCCCGAAGGGAATTAAAAAAACTAAAACCGGATTATCCACGGCCGCTGATGAACTAGAAAAATTAAAAGACGCTCATCTAATCATTCCTCTCATTCAAAATTATCGCGAGCTCACAAAACTACTCAGCACTTACGTTGAGGCCTTGCCGGAACTGGTCAGTGAGACAGATCATCGATTACATACTAGCTTTAATCAAACCATCACCGCGACCGGGAGACTCTCGTCCACGGAACCTAATCTACAAAATATTCCCACTCGCACTCCCTTGGGTAAAAAAATCCGCTCCGCTTTTATCGCTCAACCTGGATATACTTTTGTCAGTTTAGATTATTCTCAAATTGAACTTCGTCTCGTAGCCCACCTGTCGCAAGATAAAAAAATGTTAGCTGCTTTCCAAGCTGGTGAAGATATTCATATGGCGACGGCCGCTGCCATTAACGAAGTGGCTCTCAAAGAGGTAACTCCAACTATGCGCCAAGAAGCTAAGGCGGTTAACTTTGGCATTATCTATGGCCAAGGTCCCCATGGACTCAGCCAAGGAGCTCAAATCCCTTACACTAAAGCTCAGGAGTTTATCGCTAAATACTTTAAGACCTACGCCGGCATCAAGAACTATATTGCCAAAAGCCTAGAATTTGCTCACAAACATGGCTATGTAGAGACTATTTTGGGGCGTAAACGTTATTTACCAGAAATTAACTCCACCATTATCATGATCCAAAAGGGGGCGGAACGTATGGCTATTAATATGCCTTTTCAGGGGGCGGCGGCGGATATGATTAAACTAGCGATGATCCAAATTGATAAATATCTGGGAGACCAAGATGATATTCGCCTGATTCTACAAGTTCATGATGAATTAATCTTTGAGACCAAAACCGATAAGGTCCAAAAGTATTTGGGAGACATAAAAAATATTATGGAAAACGTGATAAAATTAGATGTCCCAATAATAGTTAATGAGAGCCAGGCTGATAATTGGGGTGAGATCAAATAAAAAAGATGGCTTAAATTAATCAAGCCACCTTTCGATAATTTCTTCTCTCGTTTTTTTCTATTATTCCTAGGCCGATTAAAATCATAATCGTTGCCAAATACATTAGAATCACGATTAGACATAAGACTAGGCCATAAAAGGGGGCGGCTACATAGGTGAAATAGCTCATGATAAAAATCATGGTAGCTATAAAGAAGTAGCCCGAGAAATAAAATTTTGTCCCCGGAAAGCACCAGCGATATCTATAGACTATGAAATATCGCATTAGACCTAGCCATGAGCCGAGAAAAACAATATTCCACCAATGATTTAAGTTATAAACCAACCCTAAATCATCGGCCCGGAAATTAAATCGGCCATAAATAAAGATGCTGAGCTGAGATAAATCAGCCTCAGTGATATTCTCCACTTGCCCCCGATGGATGAAATAAAAAGTTGTGTAAGCTATAGTTGAAACTAAAAGACAACCGATGAACCACAATAATCCAACAGAGACCGGCAAAGACTTTATCTTAGCTAAGATTTTTTCTCTTTGATAATTGCTGATAACTTTACGTCGCACTAACCAAGGAGAGATAGCCAAAAATAAAACCCAAAAAAGAATCCCCAATAAACTGCTTATCATTTTAACCTCCTTTTTAAAGACCAATATTACTATCAATTAATCATAAATTTTTATATATGTCAATGAATTTCAAAATCGAATTAGCCGGAAAAAAGATAGCGCTTTTGGGTTTAGGCCTGGAAAACCAAGCTCTTTTGCAGTATTTTTTGAAATATCACCTAAAAAATACCATTACCATTTGTGATTCCCGCGCTGTTAAAGAGTTAGGCGAACGCTACCAAATATTAAAACAAGTGCCGCAAATCAGATGGCGTCTAGGAAAAAAATATAATCAGGCTTTATACAATTTTGATTTGCTTTTTCGCTCTCCTGGTTGGCCCATGGCCTGTCCTGGGATCCAAGAGGCTTTGAAGCATGAAGCAACTCTAACCAGTGCCATGAATTTATTTTTTTCTCTTTGCCCCACTTCAAATATTATTGGTGTGAGCGGCACCAAAGGTAAGGGTACTACTTCCAGTTTGGTTTATCAGATTTTAAAAACAGCCGGAAAAAAAGTTTTGCTGGGAGGCAATATCGGCGTAGCTCCCTTTAATTTTATAAATAAAATAAAACCAACTGACTGGGTGGTCTTAGAACTTTCCAGTTTTCAATTGGAAGATTTAAAAGCTAGCCCAAAATATTCTATCATTACCAATATTTATAAAGAGCACTTAGCTCCGGCCGATCCGCTCAACCCCAACTATCACAAAAATTTTAGATCTTATATTTTAGCCAAGTTAAATATTGCTCGCGCTCAAACCAAGGCTGACTATTTATTTCTCAACCAGAAGTTCAAACCATTATTTACCTCATATCAAAGGCATCTGGGAGGTGGTCGAAAAATTTATTTCACTGGATCAAAACTCGCCAGTCGCTTAGTCGGGAATTATAATCAAGAAAACATTGGAGCGGCAATAGCTCTAGCTAAGACCTTGAGAATATCTAACGACACCATCAAAAAGGCCGTAGCCACCTTTGAGGGACTAGAACACCGCCTAGAGTTTGTTGCTAAAAAAGAGGGTATTACTTATTATGACAATAGCTTTGCTACCACTCCTGAAAGTACTATTATGGATTTACAATCTTTTAAAGCTCCAATTATATTACTAGTGGGCGGCGCTGATAAAGGGGCTAATTTTAAGCCTTTAGCTAGAGCCATTAAACAAAAAGTAAAATTGGCTATATTGTTGGATGGCACTGCCACTAAGCGAATTAGCCAGGAGCTGATAAAGATAAAATATGGCCGGGCCAAAATGCCACTTGTTAAAAGCATGGACGAGGCTATAAAAACAGCCCGAGAAGGAGCTGAGCCAGGCGATATTGTTTTGCTCTCCACGGCCTGTGCCAGCTTTGGTTTATTTAAGAATTATAAAGAACGCGGTAATTTATTTAAATACTATGTCAACCAATAAAAATATCATCGGAATTTTTGACTCTGGCCTCGGGGGGCTCAGCGTCTTTAAATATTTCTTAAAAAAATTACCTCAGTTTAATTATATTTATTTAGGCGACAATGCTCGCGTCCCTTACGGCGGCAAATCCCAAGAAGTTATTTATGAGTACACCAAGGAAGCAATAGACTTTTTATTTAGCCAAGGCGCTAACTTAATTATTATCGCTTGCAATACCGCCTCTGCCGAAGCTTTGAAAAAAATTCAACAAGAATATCTTCCCCAAAAATATCCTCACCAGAAAGTTTTAGGAGTTATTCGACCCCTCGCTGAAGCCGCTTCCCAAAATAAAAAATTGACTAGAGTTGGAGTTATCGGCACCAAGGCCACTATCAGTTCCAATGTTTATAAAACTGAAATCAAAAAATTAAATCCCCAGATTAAAGTCTTTCAATTAAGTACCCCACTTCTAGTGCCCCTTATTGAAGAAGGTTGGGCCCACAAACCAGAAACCAAAAATATTTTAAAATCTTATCTAACCCCTCTCAAAACCAAACATCTAGATGCTTTGATCTTGGGCTGTACCCACTATCCCTTTATGTTGAGTGAGGCTAAAAAGATTATGGGTCGATCTTGCCTGGTCCCTAACACCGGTAGAATAATTGCTCAGAGTTTAAAAGACTATCTAAAGCGGCATTTAGAGCTGGAATTGACCCCAGTCTTCAAGCCAACTATAAATTTTTACACCACTGACGATGTTAAACAATTTAAAAAAGTCGGGGAAAAATTCTTGGGACAAAAAATAACTAAAATTAAAAAAATAACTCTCTAGTATGATTATCTTTTTTTACGGCGACAATAATTTTAAAGCCAAACAAAAAATTGGCGAACTCAAAAAAAAGTTCTTTCAGGAAGTAGATCCGAATGAACATAGTTTTAATATTCTCGACGGCGCTACTACTAATCTAACTGAAATTGGTCAGACAATTAATACTGGATCACTCTTCACCAAAAAAAGATTAACCCTAATCGAAAATATTTTGAGCAATAAGAAGCCAAGTTTTTTGGAAGAGTTTTTGGAGTATCTGCAAAAAAATAATTTGGAAAAGAGCGATGACATTCTAGTTATCTACGAACCAAAAATCAAAAGTCAGAAAGACAAAATAATGAAGACTAGCCTAAACGGAGAAAAAGATAGTGCTCTGGCCGTTAAAGAAAAAAAATTATTTGAATTCTTGAGTCAGCAAAAATTTGTCCAAGAATTTAAATCATTAGCACCCAGCGAACTAAGCACTTGGATAAAATCCGAAGTGGAAAAGAGAGGCAGCTCAATTAAGCCGGGAGCTATTCAGGAATTAATTAAACATAGCGGTAACGATCTCTGGAGTCTAAATAATGAAATTGACAAGTTGGTTAATTATAAAAGAGTTGGCGATATTCCCACCGAAATTGAAAACCTGGATATTGAAAAAATCTGCTCTCAAGCGACTGATGACAACATCTTTGCGCTAACTGACGCCCTGGGTAGCAAAAATCGAGCCCTAGCATTTAAAATACTAGAGGACCAATATCGCCTCGATGCCGCCGATGAATACCTTTTAGCCATGCTCCTGCGCCAGTTTAAGATTATTCTCCAGCTTAAGGTCGCTCTAAACAATGGCGAAAACCTCAATAGAATTGGCCCATCGCTTGGTCTCCACCCTTATGTCGCCCAAAAAAGTGCGACTCAAGCCCAGTATTTTAGTCTAGAACAACTAAAGGAGCTGATTAGTGGGCTAACCCACTTGGACTACCTAAACAAAACCGGTCAAACTGATTTTAGAACCGGCCTAAATCTCCTCTTGGCTAAAATTTAAATATCAGCCAGAAAACTCTTGCTTTTTTATTTCGATTATTATATATTATTTAAGAGCTCTAAAGCTCTCCTATTTTTTTTATCATACCGGGGCAATTAGCTCAGTTGGTTAGAGCGCAACACTGATAATGTTGAGGTCGGAGGTTCGAATCCTCCATTGCCCACTTAATTATCGCGGGGTAGAGCAGTTGGCAGCTCGCCGGGCCCATAACCCGGAGGTCGTCGGTTCGAATCCGACCCCCGCAACATATTCTCGCCTCGGTAGCTCAGTGGTAGAGCAAAGGACTGAAAATCCTTGTGTCGTCAGTTCAATTCTGACCCGGGGCACAAAAAACCCATATAAGATGGGTTTAAATTTAATAACGGGGTGTGGCCCAGTTGGCAAGGCGTCTGGTTTGGGACCAGAAGATCGTGGGTTCGAGTCCCGCCACCCCGACGGAATTAATCGTATCATAAAAAAGCTAAAGAACTTGATTTTTCTTTATTATTATGTTATGATTTTCTTACTTTTAATTAATCTATTTTTTATCCATTATGCCTAATGAACCATCAGCCAAAAAAGAATTACGCAAGACCATAAAACGTAAGAAGGCTAACAACAGCATCAAAGCTAATACCAAGAAGTTAATTAAAGACACCATCAAGAATTTGGAATCAAAGGAAGTTGTGGCCAAAGACAAAGTAACTGCCGCCATCAATAACACTATTCAATCTATTGATAAAATGATGCGAAAGGGAATTATCAAAAAGAATACTGCTTCTCGCCAAAAATCTAAATTACAAAAGAAAGCTAACAAGGCTAAATAAAAAATTAATATTGCCCATTCTTGGATATGGCTTTAACTATACCTCGGATTGGGGACGAAAAAAACTATGTTAGACAAGAAAAACAAGGAAAAGTTAATAAAAAAGTTTCGGACTCATGACAATGACACTGGTTCCCCTCAAGTGCAAATTGCCATCCTAACTGCCGAGATTGAACAATTATCCGAGCATTTGAAAGCTCACAAACACGACTATTCTTCTCGTCGTGGTTTACTCAAGAAAGTTGCTGAAAGACGTCGTTTACTTAAGTATTTACAAAAAGAAGACGCTCCAGCTTTTGCTGAGTTAGCTACTAAATTGAAATTAAAGATCGCTCAAAAACTACAAGAAGAGGAAGAAGAGAAGGCTCTGAAAGAAAAGAAGTTTGATGAAGTTTTAGGCGAAAATGAACCAGAAGAAGAAGTTGAAGAAAAATAATCATTTATGATAAAGCACAATGAACAAAGAGTCGGTGTCCTGGTAGATGTTTCAAACATGTATCATAGCGCCAAAAATTTATACGGAAAGAAAGTTAATTTCCGTGAAATATTGATCCAGGCCGTCGCCGATCGCAAGTTGATCAGAGCCACTGCCTACGTCATCAAGACTGAGAATAAAGATGAAATGGCCTTCTTTGAGGCTTTAAGCCAACAGGGCTTTGAAGTCAAGATGAAAGACCTCCAGATTTTTGCCGGCGGGGCCAAAAAAGGTGATTGGGATGTCGGTATTACTATCGACGCCATCAAATTAGGTGATAAATTAGATGTGATTATCCTGGTTTCCGGCGACGGTGACTACTTACCAGTAGTTTCTTACTTGCAGAACAATAAAGGCTGTCTCGTCGAGATTATGGCCTTCAGAAAGACTGCTTCTTCCAGACTGGTTGAAGAATCTGATGACTTTACTGATTTAGGCGCTAACAAGAAATTCTTGATTTAAACCAAAATCGATATACAAAAAAGACCCGTATTTTATGGGTCTTTTTTGTTTTAGCTTGAGGAGTTAATCCAATAATTGTTAACCAGCTCACTTTTTAGGTTATAAGCATCGCCGTGTTTTAGCATTCCTACATAAGACGCTAGACTTGCTGGCTTGGGGTCATTCCCGATCTTAATCATCATTCGCCTTTTAGTTTTGGTACGCAAAACTTTATGCTGAGAAAAATTTATCCAACCCAAGAAATCGACCCCCTGAGCCATCGTTTTTAAATAAATTTTTCGCGGATGAATTTGCAGTTTTAATTTATCGTTCAAAAACTTGTCTGCCCTCGCCAAAACACCAAGCAGCTCATCTCTATCAGCTGACAAAAAGACAAAGTCATCAGCGTAGCGAATATAATACTTAACCTTAACTTGATGCTTCACATACTGATCAAAAACATTCATATAAATATTAACCAGTAACTGGGAGGTTAAATTACCCAAAGGTAAACCTCGACCAGGGGCAGACTCATAGCTACTGACAATATTATTTATTAACGACAAAATTTTTTCATCTCCAATATATTCCCGCAAAATTTCAAATAAGACTTGATGATTAATATTATCAAAAAATTTTCGAATATCGCACTGCAAAATCCAAACCGTCCTAGCATGATTACAACTGGCCTGAGCCGCCATTTTATTAAAAGCTATAATGGCTCGATGAGTGCCCTTGTTTAAACGACAAGAATAGGAATGAGCGATAAAAATTCTATCAAAAAATGGATATAGCTGACGATAAATAGCATGATGGACTAAGCGATCGCGGACTGATGCTTTATGAATATGTCTCAGTTTCGGATCAGAAATATAAAAGTCATGATAAGACCCATGGGCATAAGCCTCATTGGCAAGTTCGTTATTAAGTTGTAAAATGTTATCAGCTAAATCAAGAGAAAATTCAATGACATCTTTTTTCTTGGTCTTGCCCACAATAAACTCTTGCCAAGCGGCCAATAAATTTCCGGGCGCAATAATATCTTGATAATTAATATTTAATTTTTTATTCATAAAAATATGGCTAATAATACCCCCCCCCATTGGAAATTTTTCTATTTTGCAAAAACTAACCGAAAGCTACCTGCTTTGGCATGGATTTTCACTTCAACTGCCTCGCTTGGTCCGTTATAATCTAGGAATTAAAATTGACAATTTATTTACGGAAACACTGGAAATAATCCTGATGGCTAAATATACCACCAAGGAAAATAAATTATCATTCATCAACCAGGCAGCCATTAAGCTGGACTCTTTAAAATTCTTTCTAAAAATTCTCTGGCAAACCAAGTCGCTGGATAACAAAAAATATTTGCAGTTATCAGAAGCACTTGATGAAATTGGAAAAATAATTGGCGGTTGGAAAAAACTATTTTAAAAACCAGCCTTAAAAAAATAAAGCGGGAAAATAAATTACTGGCGGACACTGAAGAACCGATCATGAGCATTCCAATCATTGTCAAAGTAGCGGAGGTTGAGCTTGCGATCGTTGTCATTGACGTTGAGACAGGGAACATAACGATTGTCATTGGAATTGCGCCAAATGGAGCCAACAAAAATCGCTTTCAGCCATGAGTAGCACCGCCCCGGCAATACTGCCGGGGTTGAATTTTATTTGGGATAATTAAATCCGCCAGCTGAAAGCGCCAAGTATTCTATTTTTTAAAAACAACACTCGGCACGCTAATTAATCCGATTAGATTAATCATTCCGACCAAAATATTATTTTAGAATTCGGCCGCCTGAAGTTGTAACCGCAAGCAGTTTCACCTACTATCCGAAATCTATTCTAACATATTTTTGAGGATAAAAAATCCCGTTTCATTATTGTGAAACGGGAAATTATTATTTTTTCAAGAGCCAAGAGCTCAAGAGTCAGAGAGAAAGCGTCAATTGTCCAAACAACAAAGAGTTACTTGCGGACACCGAAGAACCGATCAAGAGCAACCCAAGCAACGCCAAAGCAGCGGAGGTTGAGCTCGCGACCGCTGCCACCGACGCGGAGACAGGGAACACAACGAATGACACTGGAAAGGCGCCAAATGGAGCCAAGAGCTATTACTAGGAATTCTCTTTGCAGTTCGGGATGAGCAGCACCGAGAGCCAATAATTCCATTAAGGTGGCTGGACGATAGCCTTTTTTGTCCATTTCGGAAATTGCATCTTCACTGCTAATTTCACGGTGAAAATGAAATAATTTACCAGCAATATCTACTTTCTTGCCAATCATTTCCGGAGAAATGGGGAATTTTTTACCGTTAATGCCACTGTTTTTATAATCATAATTACCGTCAGCAACTGCTTGCTCTGGGGTTTTATTATAATCAACGGTGAGATTAATTTCATCGGTTGATAAAAGAGGTTCATTGTCAGCAATTTTGCCGTTTATTAAGGCAATAATTTCGGAAAAAGAAAGATTTTTACTTTCCATAATTTCGAAAAATTTCTGTAATTCTGTAGTATTGATTATCATCGTTTCGGCGGGTTTTATGGTGAATATTATTTATTTCAAGGATCAATGAGTTAATTATACCACAAGAGCTGTAGTTTGTCAATCCTATTTACAAATCTTAATATTTATTATAAGCTTAAGATGTTTTTAAAGGTAATTTTAACCCTAAAAACAACTTAATAATAAAGCCTTGACCGGCAGATACATAGCACTGTTAGAGTGAATCTACAGTCTTATAATCTGGCGGCCAAGCAATACAATTATGAACAACAAGGAAACTGTTGTCTCCTGTAATTGGTTAGGCCGCACCCTCACCATCAAAACAGGCAAATTAGCAAAACAGGCTGATGCCTGCGTCACTGTGCAATATGGCGACACCGTCTTAATGGCGACTGTCGTGGAAAATCGGAAAGAACGCGAAGGCGTTGATTTTTTTCCACTCATGGTGGAGTTCGATGAGAAACTTTACGCTGCCGGTATTATCAAAGGTTCTCAATGGATCAAACGGGAAGGCCGTCCTACTGACCAAGCTATTCTTACTGGTCGCATGGTAGACAGAGCTATCAGACCACTCTTCAATGAAGAATCAAAAAAAGATGTCCAAGTAATTATTTCTGTGCTGTCAGTTGACGGTGTAAATGATTATGATGTTTTAGGTTTGATCGCTGCCTCTGCAGTCTTATCAATTGCCGGTCTAAAATGGAACGGTCCAATTGGTGGTGTGCGCGTCGGACTAATTGAAAATAATTTTGTTTTCAATCCTACCTACGAACAACAAGCGTTGAGTTCTTTAGACTTAATCGTTGCCGGTACTGATCAAAAAGTTATTATGTTAGAGGCTGGGGCTAAAGAAGTCCGAGAAGATTTAGTTTTTGACGCTATCATGGCTGGACAAAAAGAAATGCAAGGCGCTATCAATCTGATCAAAGAGTTAGCTAAACAAGTAGCGGCTCCGCAGAAAGAAGAAACTAAGAAATTAATCACCGAAGAAGAAACTAAAGCCAAGGAAGAAAAACTGAGATTGTTAGAAGTAGGCAAGGCTTGGATGAACGAGAATATCAAAAAATATTTATTCGACAAAATTTATTACACCAAAGGAGAACGTAAAGGCGCTGTTCGCGCTATCAAAGAAAATTTAGATGAATATCTTTTTTCTCAAAACATTGATAAGTCCACTCGGGAATTTGTAGTCAAAAAGTTAGCCGAAGAAATGATCGAAGCTGAAGTGACCCGTTCTATCTTAGAAGATAAACGCCGGGTTGATGGTCGCGCTTTGAATGAAATCCGCGAATTATCAGGCGAAGTGAGCTTTTTACCCCGCACTCATGGTACTGGTATTTTCTCTCGCGGTGAGACTCAAGTCTTGTCCGTAGTCACTTTAGGCGCTCCTGGACTGGAACAAAGTCTAGAAGGCTTAGAAGGTAAGAGCAAAAAACGTTACATGCATCATTATAATTTCCCCCCTTACAGTGTGGGTGAAGCCGCTCCCATGAGAGGCACTGGCCGACGTGAAGTTGGTCATGGTGCTCTCGCCGAAAAAGCTCTGACTCCAGTGCTGCCAGCCCAAGATGCTTTCGCTTATACCATTCGAGTCGTGAGTGAAACTTTAGGATCCAATGGTTCTTCTTCCATGGCTTCTACTTGTGGTTCGACTTTGTCCCTGATGGATGCTGGTGTCCCAATTAAACGTCACGTGGGTGGTATTGCGATGGGCCTGGCATCAAACGCTGACATGAGTAAGTGGGAAGTGTTGACTGATATTCAAGATTTAGAAGACGGTCCAGGCGGAATGGATTTCAAAATTACCGGAACTGATGAGGGTCTAACTGCTATTCAACTCGATACTAAGACCACTGGATTAAGTGAAGAGATAATTAAAAAAACTTTGACTCAAGGTCGCGAGGCTTTGAACCAAGTGTTGCAAGTATTGAAAGAGACTATCCCAGCTCCTAGAGCTGAGCTGTCTAAATATGCTCCAAGAATTATTTCCTTCAAGATTGATCCAGCTAAGATCGGTGCTGTTATCGGTACTGGTGGAAAAACTATCAACAAGATTATTGATGACTTTGAAGTTTCCATCGATATTGAAGATGATGGTCAAGTAAATATCTGTGATGTTGATTCCGAAAAATGTTTGGCTGCCGAAAAAGCTGTCAAAGATATTATTCGGGAATTTGAAGTCGGCGAAGTTTTCACCGGTAAGATTGTCCGCATTATGGACTTCGGCGCTTTCTTAGAATTAGGTGGTGGTAATGACGGTTTAATCCACGTCAGTGAAATGGCTCCCTACTTCATCGGCGCTCCTGGTGATTTCTTGAATGTCGGCGACACAGTAACTGCCAAGATCAAGGAAATTGATGACCAGGGTCGAGTTAATCTAACCATGAAGGGGTTGGAAGAAAATATGCCTCTTTGGAAAGATGAAAAAGGCAAATCCGAAGGTCGCCCAGCTGGAAGTGGCTTTAGCCGTCCAGGCGGAAATCGCCCCAATGGTGGTGGCTTTGGCGCCCCACGCCGACCCCGATTCTAAAAGCTATTGACTTTTAGCCCTTATTAAGATAATATTTTTCTATAAAATTAACGAATAAACAACCATTATGTTAACTATCAGACTATCTCAAGTCGGAAAAAAGAACAAAAAAATGTTCCGGTTGATTGTATCCGAGAAAACTAAGGATCCCTTCGGTGATTGCTTAGAGATCTTAGGCTCATATAACCCCCATTCCAAAGACTTGCAAGTAAAAGCCGACCGAGTAAAACACTGGATTGAAAATGGCGCGGAATTATCCCCAACCGTTAACAATTTATTGATTGAAAAGAAGGTGATAACCGGTAAAAAACTGACCAGTTCCAGTATTAGCAAGAACCGAACTGAAAAAATGAACAAGAAATAAGAAGAAAATAAGAAAGCTGCCGCCGACAAAGTCGCTAAAAAAGAGGCAGCTGTCGCTAAGGCCGCCGAAGAAACAGCCGCTCCAGAAGCTGAAGTTGTTGAAAAAACCGAAGAGGCCGTAGCCTAAATTGACAATTTTTAGCTCTCTGGTATATTTGATATTATAAATTGCCTGTTAAAATAGGCGAATGTAATTAATAATTTTTTGACAAATTTGAAAGATCTTAGATCGGTCAATTTGCTGAAAAAAGAATCGTATGAAGGACAAGGAATTTTTAGAAATGATTGTAAAAAACATCGTTTCCAGCCCGGATGCTGTTGTGGTTGATAGAACCGTAGATGAGATGGGTGTTCTTTTGACTTTAAAAATCGATCCAGCTGACATGGGTTATGTCATCGGTCGTCGTGGTCAAACTGCTCAAGCGATCCGCACTTTATTAAAGATCGTTGGTGCTAAAAACAATTCTCGCGTCAATTTAAAGATCTATGATCCAAATGGTGGAGCTAAACCAGCTGGTATGGTCCGAAGAGATGATCGAAACGACAACAGGGTTGATAATCGAGATATTGATACTTCTGCTGTTGATGACTTAAAAATCTAAACTAAAAAGCATCATATAAACAAAAAACCACAGCTCACTTTACTGTGGTTTTTTGTTAAATAAGTAATTTATGAATTTCAAAATCATCACTATCTTTCCCCAGATTTTCGACTCTTATTTTTCCGAGAGTATTATTAAACGCGCCCAAAAACAAGGTATTATCAGCATTTACAGCCAAGATTTACGGGAATTTACCTCTGACCGCCACCGCACGATTGATGATACTCCCTATGGTGATGGGGCCGGAATGCTCATGAAGATAGAGCCCCTCTATCAAGCTATTAAGAAGCTAACCAAGAAGGCTAACAAAAAAAGAAAGGTTGTTTTACTCTCAGCTCAGGGACAAAGATGGACACAACAATTAGCTCAGAAATACTCTGGGCTCGATGAAATAGTTTTTATCTGCGGCCGCTATGAAGGGGTTGACGAGAGAATCAAAAATTTTATCGATGAAGAAGTCTCTATCGGTGACTATGTCCTTACCGGCGGTGAACTGGGAACCATGGTCATGATCGACTCTATCACCAGACTCCTTCCTGGAGCTCTGGGCAATGAGGCTAGCTCGCAAGATGAATCGCATTCCCAAGTAGGAATACTGGAATATCCCCAATATACCAAACCGGAGAAGTTCAAAATCAGGGGCAAAAGTTATGACGTCCCCGAGATTCTCCTCTCGGGCAATCATCAAAAAATCAAGCTTTGGCAAGAAAAACAGAAGAAAAGCACCCAATAATTTGGGTGTTTTTTATTACTGTTTTAGGTACACACATATTGCACTTTTTCTAAAGCCTCATTTGGAGTGAGGCCGTCTAGGGCGCAATGTTCTAAGTTATTATAATAACAGTTCCACTGTCTAATTTTCTTCTTTAATCCTAGCAC
>Ga0210057_1001919_pt1 | contig 30724 bp, 35 predicted proteins | sample CryGeyCG2114_010_2_FD_183968 | JGI IMG/M metagenome (GOLD analysis project Ga0210057, IMG submission 183968) | Groundwater microbial communities from aquifer - Crystal Geyser CG10_big_fil_rev_8/21/14_0.10 (SPAdes) (version 2) | ecosystem: Environmental > Aquatic > Deep subsurface > Groundwater ...
GGCCGGAGCCATTGGTTTATTGGCTGAAAAATATCTTCTAATCTGGAATTGAAAATGCTATCATAACCTTATGCCTAACATAAATTGCTTTGATGTAGAAATAAGCAAAAATCATAGAGATATCGGTAATTTTTTGAAAGCGACGCAAGGAGAGTTTACTGATTTTTTTGGCATACAAGCGCCAATGCCATCTTGTTTTTTGATAGATTCCAGAAAACAATTTGATGAAATTTGGGGTAAAAAAACAGAAGATTGGCAAGTCGCGTGGGTAAGTGATAATAATATTTTTATATTGAAACCGGAAAAGTTCTTGGAAGAATCGAGTCATAACAACCAAGATAATTTTTGGAAAATTTTAAAACATGAGTATTCACACATATATTACAGAAAACTCTCCGGCGGTATCAACAAGCCGAAATGGTTAAATGAAGGACTTGCCAAATATCTGGCAGGGCAAAAGGCTGAAGAAATATCCTTAGAAGATGCTTTAGATGTAACAGAACTTCACGATGACCCCGGGGCAAATAAAATGATTTTTCCAGTTGGATTATTTTGGGTAAGATTTCTTTTAAAAAATTTTGGGAAAGATAGGATGTTGCATTTAATTATGGGTTTGAAGGGTAACCCTTCAAAAAAACATTTTTGTGATGAATTCAGAAAAATATATGATTTTGAATTTAACAAAAAGGAGTTGTGGAATAAAGCAAAAGGGTTAACTAATTAGTTAACCCTTTTTTCAACGTGCTCAAAAAGTTTTATCCTCGTCTCGCAATAAGAATACACACCATTAAAGTTGCCATTTACAGAATATTTTAAAAAAGGACAACCTCCGCCACAACTTCTAAGCCAGCGGCAGTTATTGCAGTGTTTTTGATTTTCGTCTATCTCCTTTTGCAGGTTTCCATGTAGCTTTTCTTTAATTATGTAATCAATGCCATCATTAAAAATATTTCCCAAGCATGTTTCTTTGTAAACATCATATCTACCACAATGATAAGCATCGCCGGAAGAATCAAAAGAAATATAAACTTTACAACCATTAGAATTAAAAGAGCAAACCTTTGGCTTCTCGCCTAAAACGCCTTTAATTTCGTCGAAAAATATCCTGATTCTTATATTTAGATCATCTTCTTCAAACCAGAGATCAAAAAGCTCAATATAAAAACGAGTCGCTTGCTCTGGCGTAACAGATAAACTTTTATCTCCATCAATACCTCTCTGCGGAGAACATGGAAGAAAATCAATGGTTCTTATTTTGTTGTCCAAAAGCCACCGAAAAATTACTTGGGCTTTATCCCATGTGTACTTATTGATTACGCCAAGAGCTCCACAAAACCCAACAGTATTTCTCAGTCTCCAATACCCTCTCATTGCGGAATCATAAGTTCCTTCCCCGCTTATGCCTTTTCTTGTTTTATCATGCAATTCTTTCGGTCCGTCTAGGCTAGTGGATGGCCAAATCTCAAGATTTTTCAATAATTTGGCCCATTCATCTGTTACCATCGTAGCATTAGTTTGTATGAATTGATCAACTCTTTTTCCTCTTTTCACCAAAATGTCCTTCAAGATATTATCTGCTTCTGCATAGAAATTTTTTCCTGCCAGCAACGCTTCTCCACCATGGTAAACTATACCAATCTTACTGTCCAAATATGGCTGTATAGATTCTATAATCTCGCTAAAAACACCTATATCCATGATTTTGCCTGACGGTTTTACGCGATAATTATTGGCATTGTTATAGCAATACTCACAACTCAAATTACAATCAAAATCTACTGGTTTAATAAAAATTTTTGTAAACATAATCACTCCTTAATCTTGATTTACTTGGTTTAAAACTCGGTATAGAATGTAATATTCTATACCGAGCGGCAAGTACAGCTATCTGACATCAAATGGTTCAGGATTACAGTCCTTATTGCCACATGTATCACAGTTTTCATAGTCTTGTTCTGGGCAATTGTCGTCTGTTTTTGACGCCATTATTTCTTGTTTAACTTTTGACAAAATATTAGTGCCATCCATTCCTCACCTCCTTTCTTTTTTCTAACTTTCCAAAAATAAAATACGGTCTTTTCCTGTCGGTCATATCTCCTTTCTTGATTAATGGTTATTTTTATTAAATTTTTAAAGAATCAATCTGATTTAGAGGCTACCATACGGGGGGGGGTAAAAGTCAAGAACAATATAATCCAAGGGTAACCCTTGGATTATATTAGATTCCGCCCAGATTTTGCCTTTGTGGGCCTTGATTATTTCTTTGGCGACACCGTATAGGCTGAAGATATTCTCAATAAGAATTGAAATGAAATGAAAAAAATGTTAAATTGCATTTATTGTGGAATTAAAATTTAAAATAAATAAATACTATCTTCTAGCCCACACAATCAAGAGTAGCATGCCTCCTTTTGACGGGTGGATTGAACTTCCAAATAAACTTTGGAATATTTCCAATGATGCTTACTGGTTTTTATTTAATCCGTCTGCGCAAGATAAAATTTTTGCAAAACTTGATGACACTGGCTTTGATGTTTTTTTTGTTAAATTTAAAAAAGATTTTGAAAAGATATTATCTGCGGCCTTTAAATCTAAAGAATTTTCAAGACTTCATAAAGAAACAAAGAAATATTTAAACTTCTTAGAGAAAGAATGGATCAACAAGCAAAAAATAATCATCGCAACGACGGAAGAAATTTTAGGAGAAAAATTACCGGATATGAGTATAACTGTGCTTGTTACTCACCCAAAGCTGGCTAATGGCATGGCTTTGCCAGAATCAAATACAATATACTGGGGACATAGAGAAAATTGGACAAACTATTCCATGGTTTATTTAATGCACGAAGCGCTGCATTTGATTTTAGATAGAAAATTAGAAAAAAAACATTTGACTCACGCAATAATAGAACTTATCTCAGACAACGAATTAAGAATCAGATTAAACGGCAAAGGAAAATATTTCAAAGAGCAAGGAGAACATGTTGGACACTTGTTTCTACGTAAATTAGAAAGGGCGGCACTTCCTTTTTGGAAAAAATACCTAAAAGATGAGAACAAAAATATTATAAAATTTTACAATGAACTTAATGCCAATTCGGAAATAAAAAAGCTCCTCGAACGTTTGTCCGAGGAGCTTAACCCTGTTTAAAAACTAGGGTTTGTGAGTTGGCCCACATTCTCCGGTACCTGGTACACAAATCGATGGATTGCAAACTGGTAGACAGTTATTGATCAATTCTGTCGATTCTGTTTCCTCAACTTCGCTTGTGATCTTAAAAAATTCAAATGTCATTTTTCATCACCCCCTTTCAAATTAATCAAAAATATTTTAAAAATCACTTATCAAGCCACTCACCAAGATATGGATCATATGAACACTCTTGCGGTTTTATAAAAAAACCATTTTCTACTAAAGAATTTTTTGCTTTTGGTCTGCAATCAAAACATCCATATCTATATTCGCAATCTTTGCAAACTTCTATAAAGTCCTTGCTTAAACTTCTGATTTGCTTGCTTTTCTCGTTTTTAAGAATTGAATCAAGGTCGCTCTTAAATGCGTTACCAAAAACAATCTCTCTTTCCATTATGCACGGGATCACATCACCATTGGTTGTTATGCAGATTTTGCTAGAGAAACAATTGTGCCCATTCTTCATCTTTCTGAACATATCAAGAGAACACTTAGAAAATTTTTTGAATTTCGACTGACGCATTTCTATAAATTTTATTGGAATTAGTTTTTCATTAACCCCCTTTCCGACAGGTCGAATCATGTCATATGCTACATTGTCAATCACCAATTCTTTTTTAAGAAAATCAACTGTTTCTTTTATATAGTTTTGATTAATATCCATAATTATCAATCCTACCCGAATCTTTAATCCAGCCTTTTTCATTCTCTTTAGATTACTAACCGTTCTATCAAAACTAGAACCATCTAAGGTAACTTGACTATGAATATGAGAATTTGGTCCGTAAAAAGATACCGCAACTGACACACTTTGTTTTACAAGAAAATCAATTTGTTTTTCTTGTACGAGCATCCCATTAGTGAAAACTTCCACAAAATCATATCCCTTGTTTTTCGCAAACCCAATCATTTCAAGAAGCTTATCGCCTAACAAAAAAGGTTCTCCGCCAATAAATTGAATTTTTCTGCAACCAAGATTATAAGCATCTGCGATGACCCGCATGCGGTTCTCGTTATCTTTTGATTCAAAGTAAGAATGTTTATTAAGATTGTCATTATAGCAGTGAACGCATTTCAAATTACATTTATTGGTTACCTCAAGCCACATAAAATCAATTTCGTGTCTTGATTCGCTAATATCTATCTTTTTAATTTGTTCATGCTTCTTAATAAAAACTCCAATATTGTTTTCCTTAAGACTGTTGAGATACAATAATAACTCTGATTTATTTTCAGGAAAATTATTTTTTTCAATAATTTCTTTAATAGAAAAACCGGATTCACATAATTTCAACAATTTTAAAGCATCTTCATTTATTGAAAAAATATCTCCTTTTTTTAAATCGTATATTGCGCCCCTCTTTGCGCCACTAACTAAAAAACAATGATCCCTTAAAGCAAAATTTTCGTTCATAATTCACCATATCCTTTCATTTTTATTAAATTTTTAAAGAATCAATCTGATTTAGAGGCTACCATACGGGGGGGGGGTAAAAGTCAAGAACAATATAATCCAAGGGTAACCCTTGGATTATATTAAAGTTAGCCGCTGGATAGTGTTTTTACACCTTAGGCAACTCCACCAAAAACCTGCTTCCTTTCCCTTCTCCTTCCGATTCCGCCCAGATTTTACCTTTGTGGGCTTTGATGATTTCTTTGGCGACATAGAGACCGAGGCCGGAGCCATTGGCGTGCAAAGAGGCATGGCCGCCACCTCGCACGAATTTCCTAAACAGATTAGACAAGGTATCTTTAGCTATACCCACACCGGTGTCTTCTATTTTAACCATAATCTTGCCGCTCTTTTCTTCTTTAGATAGGAAAATTTTTACAAAGCCTTTCTCGGTATATTTTATGGCATTGTCTATAAGGTTTGAAAATACTTGTCTTAAACTATTTTTATCGGCGTTGATTAAGAAATCAGCATCTGGGTCTGCTTTAAACATAAGTTTTAACGCCTTTGCCTTGTTTTTCATTTTAGATTTGGACAGTGAAGCATTAAACTCCTCAAACAAACCTGAAAGTATTTCCTTCATGTCTGTTTTCTCAAAATTATATTCCATGGCGCCACGTTCTATGTGAGACACATCCAAGAAATCACCTATTATTAAAACCAATCTTTGAGAGGATTGAAAATGTGGACAATGATTATATTATCTGTTATTATTTTTGTGGATATCAACTGTCCCTTAAAATATTTTTTACATTTCAAATTTAACAAAAAGGAGGTAAAATAGCCATTATGTATTACTTTTTGGAAGAAGATTTTTAAAATTTTAACTGTTATTTGAACTTGATTTAGTACTAAAAGGAGACACGAAATGTTTATTGCTATTGAAGGAGTTGATGGAAGTGGAAAAAGCACACTTTGCGCCATTCTTGCCAAAAAATTGGGGGCAACATCTTACTCAACGCCACCCAAAAAGTACCTTTCTTTTCGTGAACGAGTTGATAATAATGCGTCTCCAGAGGAACATTATAAATTTTACAGAAATGGTATTTATGATGCGTCCAAAGAAATAGAAGCAATTATTGCAAATAAAGGCAAGGTTGTTTCTGATCGCTATTGGTTAAGCACATATACTTATCACCAAGTAATGGGCGCGCAAGTTTCAATGAATGATTTTAGTCAAATCATTCTACCAACAATAACAGTTATCCTTACTATCAACGAGAACATCCAAATTGATAGAATATTAGCTCGCGGGATGACCGCCGGAGACAAAAGAATGCTTGATCAACAGAAGGAACTTGCCACAGCTTTTTATCAAAATGTTTTAAAAAATGGCATACCTTTTTTAATGATTGACACCCAACGATTCACGCCGGAAGCATGCGCGGAAATTATAATCAAAGCAGTTGAACTTTAATGTAATGCAAATAATCACACATTAACGACAGCGACCAGCTTAAAAACTGGTCGCTCTTTTTTATTTTATCAAAATGTGCTAAATTAAAAATAAATGAAAAAGAAAGAAAATCTCAATATAGAACTAGAGTTGCGAGCGGAAATTTCTTCAAGGCAATTTTATAATTTACTGGAACAATTTAAAAAACAATCAAAATTTGTTTCTAGCGCAAAAAGACTTTCAGCAATGTTTCTTGGTAAAATCAATGGCGCAAATATTGACATTAGAGTTCGCATTGACTCAAATGGAAAAACGGAAATTGTAGCAAAGAAAGGTGATTTTCACGCCCACAACAGAACTGAATTGTCCCAAAAAATAAACAAAGATCAATTCATCGGTATCATTAAAACTTTTGCGCTTTTTGGTTTTAATTCAAAAATAACAGAAAGAGAAAATTTTGTGTTTGATCTCGGAAATGATATTGATTTGACGCTTGTCAAAGCCGGTAAAATTTTTTACATAGAGATTGAAAAAATGTCTGAATCAAAAAAAATAAAAGAAGATAAAAGAAAACTTCTTGAAATACTTTATAATTTGAAATTAAAACCAATTAATAAAATTGAGTTTAATGAACTATGCGATCGTCTTTCAAAACATTCTGACTGGTCTTTTGACGGATCTAAAAAACATTTTAAAAAACTGGCAGGGATGTTGTCCGCTTACTGATTAATTCTGATTATTGATTGAAGCAAAAAAATAGCTTCCCTTGATTGTTTTGATTATTCCTGTTTTATATTTAACATTACTTATCTTTTCCGCAATTAGTTTTTTAAAATTTAAGAAACTCAAAAAACAACCGCCTTGATCACCCAAAAAATATCTATAATAGCGATTCCAAGTTTTTGCCAAAATACTTGAATTGCAAGGATCATCTATATCTATAATAATCAGCTGTTTCGAAATATTTTTAAGATTGTTTATTACTTTGACCTGATGTTTCTTGTCGATGTGATGCAGCGTGTTTTTAAAAATAACGAGATCAAAAATTTTTTTATAAGGCAAATTTAGGATGTTGTGATTGGTAAAAATCGCATTATGCTTTTTACTTTTTATAAGAGATATTGTTTTCCAAGATATGTCGTTTCCAACGCATATTTCCAGTTTATATTTTTTGTATAATTTGTTTATCAAATCACTGTCTCCACAAGAAACATCCAAAACGCTTTTTGGTTCGCCTAGCACCATTTTAAAGATTTCTTTTTCTATTTTGCGTGATGATGCGTTTCCTATTAATTTTATAAAATATTTATGTATTTTATACGCTAAAATAATCTTTTTGCTTTTAACATTTTCTATTTCTTCTTTAGGCAACTCATTCTTCTTGCTTCTGATTTTTTCAAACGCCAAACCAATAATCTTCTCATTTTGATAAGCTGTTTTTATCTCTGCTTTATTTGTAAAAATATATTTTATATTAGATGGAAGTTTCAACATCTTATTTCCCCTGCTTGAAGCGATGAAAGCGATTCCTGTATGCAATATCGTTTTTTGTCCGCAAGTAAAAAAATTTTTAACTATGGCGACTGGTTCCATCTCGTCAATCTCCAATCCAATTTCTTTTTTTGAAATGCGGTGAATGGCCTCCTCAATGTTCTCATTTTTGTCAACACTGCTTCCGGGGATTTCCCAACCTATGTTCTTATTAAAATCTCTTATTAAAACAATTTCTTTTTTAAAATTATATGCGACAATAACGACAAAATAATGAACTTTTTTATAAAATCGCAAAAAATCGTCGGAAACCTGTTCTTTTAAAACAATTTCCGGCAAATTATAAATCTCTTTATAAACACTAATTGTTTTTTTAAACGACATAAAACGAAAAACTAGTTCGCTGGCAACTCCACCAAAAACCTGCTTCCTTTCCCTTCTCCTTCCGATTCCGCCCAGATTTTACCTTTGTGGGCTTTGATGATTTCTTTAGCGACATAAAGACCAAGACCGGAACCGTTGGCATGAAGAGAAGCATGGCCGCCACCTCGCACGAATTTCCTAAACAGATTAGACAAGGTCTTCGCCCATAATTATAAATTTCCGACAATAGCTTTCGTGTAACGTTTTAGTATACTATGGCCGCAATTAGGTATACATACATTACGATTAATTAATTCCTGGGAACGCTTCTTTATTTTCTCAGATTCTTTGTCTCCATACAGGGCGATAATATTTTTTGATTTTGTTTTGCCATATTTTATTTTTTTTAAATCATTTAACCACACATCTCCTATATTTTTTCTCACAATATTTTGCATGTGCTTCGTAAGGTCTTCTTCAAGAAGCGGTGATAATGAACAAATAATTACCTTATTAATCTTTCTGTGGGTAGATATTTTGTAAACAATCAATGCACCAAGTGAATGACCAATAATAATATCTGTTTTAATAATTATTTTTTCTAGAGCAGATAATGGTTTATTCCAATCTATTTTAATAAATTTTACCTTAGCTTTTTTACTAAGTTCTTTAATCAAATATTTATAATGTTTTTTATTGCCTTTATATCCGGGGATAATTGTTATTATCATAATGTTTTAAATATTAAAGGAGGAGGATAATACGTACCCCTCCTCCTTTTTTTTGCAAAACAATTATACATCAAACTCGCAATTTTTTACTGCCTTAACAAACTCGCGCCATTCACTAGCAGTAAATTTTAAAGTTGTTTTGCTTGCATCTTTGGTATTGCGAACAGCAACAGTTTTATCACTTTTATCACTTATTGCAACACCAACGCAGAAATACGGTTGCCGACACTGCGATGCTATGCGAAAATCCTTATCTTTAAATTCTGAGACTAGCATTATTAATCACCTCCTTCCTAATATATTAATGGTTTAAAAAATAATCCTATCGCCAATTTTAACGTTACACCGTCTTACTTGTCCACGAGCCAACTCTATTGCATAACGGATAGGCACATTACTTATTACTGTTTTTTTATTATGAGCAGTTAATCTTTTTATAGAAACAACTATTCTGTGCTGATTAAGAAAAATTAAGTCAAGATTAAAATTTATTCCTTTCATCCAAAAACCTTGTACTTGGCTCTTCCTAAAGTCAAATAACATGCCACTATTTTTATTAATTGAATTACGTCCAGCAAGACCTTTTCTCATCAGATCTATGGTATTAGCAATTTCTAAGTAATTTTGTATAATAACATATCAACTTTTTTTTGCAAGCTGCAGAGAAAATCAAGGACTGTCTTTGGTATAGAATAATGACTAGTGGTGTTATTAGAGTATCGTTAAAAATTATACCGCCACCAACTCCACCAAAAACCTGCTTCCTTTCCCTTCTCCTTCCGATTCCGCCCAGATTTTACCTTTGTGGGCTTTGATGATTTCTTTGGCGACATAGAGACCGAGGCCGGAGCCATTGGCGTGCAAAGAGGCATGGCCGCCACCTCGCACGAATTTCCTAAACAGATTAGACAAGGTATCTTTAGCTATACCCACACCGGTGTCTTCTATTTTAACCATAATCTTGCCGCTCTTTTCTTCTTTAGATAGGAAAATTTTTACAAAGCCTTTCTCGGTATATTTTATGGCATTGTCTATAAGGTTTGAAAATACTTGTCTTAAACTATTTTTATCGGCGTTGATTAAGAAATCAGCATCTGGGTCTGCTTTAAACATAAGTTTTAACGCCTTTGCCTTGTTTTTCATTTTAGATTTGGACAGTGAAGCATTAAACTCCTCAAACAAACCTGAAAGTATTTCCTTCATGTCTGTTTTCTCAAAATTATATTCCATGGCGCCACGTTCTATGTGAGACACATCCAAGAAATCACCTATTATTAAAACCAATCTTTGAGAGGATTGAAAAATATTGTTTATAGGCTCACGCATCCTGTTTGTAAGCTTGCCATAACTTTCCTCCAGTATCATTGACGCGTAGCCCTTAATAGCTGTGAGCGGCGTGCGTAGCTGGTGTGAAGCAATGGAAATAAAATCTGACTTTGCCTCATCTAACTGCTTCAGCCTCAAATTGGCAAACTCAAGCTTGGTAGCCAATTCCTCAATTTCCTCACGCGCGCGTACTTCTTTAAGGACAGAACGAATGAGAAAGATGCCAAAGATAGTAACATAAAAAAGAAAGCCGGCATCTATAATTCTTTCTTTATTATTACTATCAACAAGAAATATTTTTACTAAGATGGCTATCCAAAGAGCAAAAGTAAACAACTCCGCGGCGATGGTTTTAATATTAAATAAACGATGTTTCAAAATAGCGTAAGCGATAATTCCAGCCGTTATAAAACCGGAAAAATAAACAACAGGGTAAACTGGAATACTATAAGCCGGCAAAAATGCCAACGATCCAAGTGTAGCCAATATAAACATCGCTAAAAATATAAAGAAGGTTTGCACTTTTTTATCTTTATCATTGGTTATTTTATAGTATTTAAATAAATTAAAGAGAGATAAGAATACAGCTGTTCCAAAAAATACAATAAAAAAATTGTGCAAAAAACCAGATTGCAAATGACAACCGTATTCATAATAAAAAACTCCGCTTAAAAAATAATCGCTTTTACTCAAAAATAAAAACAAAAAAGATATTAAATATAACACTACTATAAAATTTTTCTTTTGTTTTTCTTTTTCCGTAAAAACTACAGAGAAGTGATAAGTGATAGTCGGTATAAAAACGACAAATATATAAATCAAACGATCCCAAAAAATAATATCATTATTGTTGTCACAACTATTGATAAGAAAATAACTTCCGGCAAGCCAGCTCCCTATTAAAAAAGCAAAGAAAGTAAAATATAAATTTACCTTTGATCTAAAATTTACAAGAAAAATAAAAAAAGTTAATCCAAAAACAAGGATAGCGCTAACCAACGGAAATAAAGTTAACATGTTTCTATGTAAGAAAAAGCTAATAACCTCTACTGGTTATTATACAACTCAAACCCATATTTGTTAAATTTATCGTGAATAAAATCAATCCCCTCTAGATCAATATGCCCTAAGGACAATTTATCAAATTCTTTTTCCGCAGATAAAATCATTGTCTCGGTAAGACAACTAAAAAATACACCTTTCGGAAGTCCAACATTAAAATTTATACGGGCTTCCGGTATCTTAACCAATCCGCCGTCAATCATTGTCAGATCACTCCTTTCTTTAAGAACATCGCTTGAAACATTTCTTGGTTGAGTAATATCGTATATGATAGCCCCTTGCTTAAGGTGTTCCGAATGTATAAAAGCTGACGATGAAGATGTGGCAACAATTACTATCCTAGCTGAAGATATTTTATCTAGCGAATCAGTTATTTCCACATTATTGTCTTTTCTAATTTCGAATATTTCTTTTTTTAATAATTCAATATGAGACATTGTTCGCCCAATAAGAATTAGCTTGGCTCCATAATTCCTAGCCACAAGCCTTGAAACCGCAGATCCTATTGATCCTGTCGCACCAACAATAGCAATTGTTTCTTCATTTAAATTAATTCCTTTTGCCTTGGCTATGTTTTGCACATCCAAAAAAGCAACACAAGAAGTAAGCGCGTTGCCTGTCGTGAGATTAACATTTACCTTTCCAATCAAATCTTTTCCTCCGTCAGTTACACTTGAGGTTAACGCTCCCAAACCCACAATGTTAGCGCCTCTTTTTTCCGCCAAATTTACAGCTTGAATTGTTTTTTTTGTGGCGTATTTTTTGTCTTTTAGCATTTGCTCAGGCAACATTGATATAACAATAAAATATCCCCTAACTGGCTTACCGGTCAGATCTTTAAAACCAGTTACTTCTGAAGCTGTTACTGGCCACATGTGTTTTAAAAAAAATAACAATACCGGCTTTGGCAAAAATTTCAAAAAAAAGAATTTATTTGTCGCGTCTTTGAGGTTTCTTGGATGGGCTATAAAAACAAACTTATCTTTCACTTTCGGCGAAGGCAAATATCTTATAATCAAATCCCTCACCGCCCCGTAAATTAAAATTAAGAATTTCATAAAATTATTTATTTAAAAACACATTCGCCTGTTAAATTGTTTTCTTTTTTGTGTTTTTCCCACAATTTAAGATAAGCGCCGTTTATTCTTTCATAATTTTCCAAACAAAGCTCTTTTATGGATTTTTCAATATTTTCTTCCGTTCCCTCCAATTCAACAAAATAACCAAAAGGAAGTTCGTCTATGACAAAGTCGCAGTTATTCAAAGATTCTAATTTGTAACGCCTTTTTTCAAAAATATGCTCAATGCAATATCCCAAAGACTTGAACATCAGTCTGGCAGGTTCCACATTGCTTGATCCAGTTTCAAACTCATATTCATCTCTTTCAAACATTTTGGAATCATTTTTTGTTTTTACTTTTACTGATACTAAAGCAACATTTCCCATCTCTTTTATTCTTGGAAAAATTCCTTTGCTCATATTTTCATAATTTTCAGTAAAATAGCCGTAAGTTTTTTCAAATTGAAACCCTTGTTTATTTTTAACAAACTTATCAAACCCCTTTTTGTCTATCTTGATTTTTATTTCTATTTCTTTGGTCATAAAATTAATAATACCCTCCTGATTTTTTTGGATATGGTTTTAAGTATTTAGTCTTGTCTTCTACACCAGCTAACAAATAACACCTTCGCCTATCCCAACAACAAGGACAAGTTCCGCACTGCACCCATGCTTGGCTTGATACAAGTCCTAGTTTTTGAGAGATCTAAATCATTTTTTTCACAATACGCAATCTTCCATGCCTGTAAGAAAAATAATTGAATTTCTTGCTGGATATGAAACGTGTGCTGAGCGTTCTTTTTCGTAACATTTTTTCTTAACTTCTCTCAAATCATTTTTATATTCCTTGGCTGGGGTATTTACACTGATTTCTTTCGTTTTGTTATATAGTTTTGGAAATTTATTTTTGAATAATTTATCATAAAAATGAACCGAGGCTTTTTCCCATTCATAACTAGCCTGCCCCCTGTTGATAAAAAATGGATACACTTCGTAACCAAATTCATTCATTAAAATAAAAATATTTGAAAAAATCCAAGGACTGTCCTTGGATAAGCTTGGAAAGGCAGTCAAACAACTAACAATATAAAATAAAAAATGGCGGCTATAACATAAATAGCCGCGATTATTATAATAATCATTTTCTTCGTGTTTTTTATATTTCCCGATGAAGAATAAACTGCCATTTGTATATACAAATAATTATACAAATATTCCAGTATTTGCGCAATAAGTTTTCGTGACAATGACTTAATTTTGTGTTATTGTTGTATTCACTGACATGCTTAAAGTAAAAAACATAAAAAAGAGCTACGGGGAAACGACGATATTGGCCGGTATTTCTTTTGCTATTGAAAGAGGCCACAAGATAGCTCTGGTTGGAGAGAACGGCGCCGGCAAAACTACCTTGCTTAAAATCATCGCCGGCCTTGTTGAGCAAAATGCCGGCTTAGTGGAAACGGCTCGCGGCACGCGCGTCGGTTACCTGCCTCAAAGCTTTATGGCTTCCGGCAAAGAGACCGCTTTGGAATATTTGAGAAAAATTTCCGGTATTAACGAAGCGGAAAGTGTTAAAAACAAACTTGAGACAAAAAAAGATTTTAGCAAGAAAGACAAAGTCAATTACAATGAAGCACTCGCCGATTATAAGCGCTTAGGCGGTTATTCTTTTGAACATAAAGCGAAAAATATATTGGTCGGTTTAGGACTGAACGTTTCTGCCGCGGACAAAACTCTTGCCACGCTAAGCAGCGGACAAAAAAGCAAAATTGCGTTGGCCGGCATCCTGCTTAAAGGAGCTGATCTTCTGCTTATGGACGAGCCCACAAACAATTTGGATATACCGGCGTTGATTTGGCTGGAGAATTTTATAAAAAATTCCATGGCCGCTTGCGTAACGGTGTCGCACGACAGACGCTTTTTGGACAACACCATGAATAAGGTTATGGAATTGAATAAGCAAACAAGAACAATAAACATTACGGGCGGAACATACAGCAATTATCTTATAACGATGTTTAAAAAAACAGCAAGAGAGAAGGAACAATACCGCCTCCAAAAAGAAGAGATAAACAGATTAAACGAGCTGGTCGCGAGAAAAAGAGAAGCCGCCAAAAAAGGCGCCAAATGGATTGGCACGGATAATGATAAATTTCTTATCGGTTTCAAACGCAACAGGGCCGGTAAATCCATGAGGACGGCGAAAGTGATAGAGAAAAAAATAGGCAGAATAGACAGATTGAAAAGACCTTTTGAAAAAAAACCTCTTGAGATTAAAATTGAGGCCGACCAAAGCAAAACCGACATCGGCATTAAACTTACCAAAGTGGAAATTGGTTATAAAGATGGTTCGTTTAAGGCTGGACCGTTTTCTCTGGAGATAAAACGCGATGATAAAATAGGCATCATGGGGAATAACGGTTCAGGTAAATCAACTCTGCTTAAGACTGTTGCCAGCTTGCTCCCCGCTCTGTCGGGTAAGCTAATCTTTGGCGCGGACACCAAAATCGGCAATCTCACTCAAGAGCACGAAAACCTTCCGGAAGGAGAAAGTCTCGGACAATTTCTAATTGACAAAGGTGGCGTAAAACCTCAGGAAGTATTTCCCCTGCTTGCTCAATTCGGCTTCAAAGACAATAAGGTCAAAGAAAATATTGGCGCACTGAGTCCGGGAGAAAAAACGAGATTGCTTTTTGCTTTATTCCAAACAATGTCGGTAAACGTTCTTCTGCTTGATGAGCCCACAAACCACCTTGATGCCGACGCGATTGACGCTCTTGAAGAGATGCTTACTTCTTACAAAGGCGCTGTCGCGTTGGTCTCTCATGACAGATATTTTCTGGAAAAAATCAATTTAGATAAAACATATATTCTCTCTGAAGGCAAATTGTCCGTTATTCCCCATCTTGACCATCTTTTGGCCTCATAGTTGGGAAAATTATTACTTCTTTTATATTGCTTGAAGAGGTGAAGAGCATTATAAGTCTGTCTATGCCTATGCCAAGACCGGCAGCCGGAGGCATGCCATATTCCATAGCTTCAAGATAATCATCATCGCTTGGAGACACGTCCTTTTCCCCCATCTCTTTCATTTTGTCTTGCTGGGCAAATCTATCTTTCTGATCTATCGGATCATTAAGCTCGGAGAAAGCATTTATTACTTCACCGCCGTTTATTACCAATTGAAAACGATCTATAAGCTCCGGATTGTTTTCTTTCCTTTTGGCTAAGGGAGAAGCTCCGGATGGATAATCTTCTATAAAAGTTGGTTGGATAATCTTAGGGCGACAAATTTTCTTATAGATGTTGTCCATTATCTTTTCTTTGTTTTCAAAATCTTCCACCTTAATACCAAGCTGCTTAGCCTTTATGGCAAAATCTTCTCTTGTGGCTCTATCCACATCGCCCATCAGAGCATATCTCTTAAACACTTCGTAATAAGAAAGTCTGGTAAATTTTTTAGCAAAACTTATTCTCTGTTCACCGCAGATAATATCACTGCCGCCAAAGATAATTTCCACCAAATGCCTAAAAAGATCTTCAGTAAAATCTTTAAGATAATCGGCGTCGCGATATGCCTCGTAAAGCTCAAGCATTGTAAACTCCGGATTGTGCGTAGCGTCTATACCCTCGTTTCTAAAGTTGCGGCCTATTTCAAAGACCTTATCAAAACCGGCTACCAAAAGCTTTTTAAGATAAAGTTCCGGCGCCACTCTCAAGAAAAGATCAATATCTAACGCGTTATGATGCGTTTTAAATGGTTGCGCCAAAGCGCCGCCGGCGAGCGCCTGAAGCATCGGTGTCTCCACCTCAAGGAAGCCTTTGCCGCTTATATAATTTCTTAGCTCGGAAATGATTTTTGACCTCAAAATAAATCTTTCCTTAACTTCTTCATTCATTAAGATATCCAGATATCTCTTTCTGAATCTCTCCTCCACATCTTTCAAACCATGCCACTTCTCCGGCAGAGGTCTAAGACTCTTGGCAATAGTTCTAAAAGAAGACACGGCTAAGCTATTCTCTTCTTTTTTAGTCACAAAAGCAATACCGCTGATTTCCAAAAAATCGCCTATATCAACGGTGTCGGCAAATAATGCAAAGGCTTCTTCACCTATATCATTTTTCTTAATATAGCATTGCGCGCGACCACTGCCGTCATTTATATCAGCAAACACTGAACCGCCATGCGATCTTATGGCCATCACTCTGCCAGCCACGTTTAAAGATTTTTTCTCCACCAAAAGATTGTCAAAATTATCCATAACATCTTTTATGCTCATGCTTCTTTTTACCGACACGGGGAAAGGATTGGCGCCGGCATCTTTTATCGCCTTCAGTTTTTTCAGTCTCTCCCCCCTTATTTCTCCAAACGTACTCATGTTTTTAGTTAAATGTTCTCAAAATTAAAATTTATAAAATGTTTTCTAAGAAAGAGCTTCCACCGAGTATATAGCCTCACCGGAAGGTGTTTTTATCTTTATTTTGTCACCTTTTTTCTTACTAATCAACTCCTTGCCAAGAGGGCTATCGTAAGAGATTTTACCGCATGTAAGGTCTGCTTCTTCTTTGTTTACGATAATGTACTTTCTTGATTGTTTATCGCCGGCTCTTTTTACCTCAACAGTAGAACCTACTTGCACCGATGTGCCGGTCGGCTTTTCCACCACCACTGCCCTGTTTACCACGTCTTGATATCTGGAGATTTTCTCCTCCAAAAATCTTTGTGATTCCAAAGCCTCCTTATACTCGGAGTTCTCGGATAAATCACCGAGACTTTTCGCGTACTCAAGACGATTCGCGATATTTTTTCTCCCATCTGTAATAAGTTCTTGAAGATTATTTTTAATTTTGTTCAAACCTTCCTGACTTAAATATTCTACGTTTTCCATTTTTATATCTCCCCTGTTATACCATTAATATTGTCTAAAAATACCCTTCCCTCTAAGAGCTCTTAATTTTTTATTATAAATACAATTAATTTCTCTAAATCCCTTCTTCCTTTAAGCTCTCTATGATGGCTTTAGCTTTCTTGGAAAGCTTTTTCGGAGTTCTTACTTTAATTTTAATCAGCAAGTCTCCCCTTGATTTGCCGGTCATATTTCTTATTGAGACAATCCCTTTTCCTTTAACTTTTAAAACTTCGCCAGAGTCTATTCCCACTGGAATTTTAAGTTTAATGGCGCCATCCAAGGTCATTACGTCTTTCTCTGTTCCAAGCAAGGCTTCCGACACCTTAATGTCTAAATCCATAATAAGATCGTCTCCTCTTCTGATAAAGATCGGATGCTTTTTTACGTTTACTTTAATGTACAGATCGCCGGCAATTCCTCCTTGCGCCGCTTCTCCCCTGCCAGACATATTTATTACTTCTCCATCATTTATGCCGGGAGGCACTTTCACAACAATCTCTTCGCTTCTTTTTTCCACACCATGACCTTTGCAACGTTTGCACTTTGCTGAAGCAATACTGCCCAGACCGCCGCACCTGGAACATTCTCTCGTGGTGCTTATACTGCCAAGAATCGTCTTTCTCACTTCATGCACCCTGCCGGCCCCTTGGCAAGCCACGCATTTCTCAAGCTCGGAATTTTTCTCGGCTCCTGAGCCGCCGCAATCATCGCAGAAAGACACCTTGGAAATTAGAATTTTTCTCTCAACTCCAAAAGCCGCTTCCTCAAAAGATACTTCCAGGTCCACGGCAATATCCCTGCCTCTTTTGGCTCTTCTGCCACCTCGCTGTCCGCCAAAAAAGTTTTCAAAGATATCACCAAAATCAAATTCAAAACCTTGTCCGCTTGCTCCATTAAAATCAAAACCGCTAAATCCCTGCCCGCCACCACCCATGCCGCCGTCAAACGTCCTGCCGTAAGTATCATATTCAGCCCGCTTCTTATCGTCACTCAGTACCTGATATGCTTCGCTTACTTTTTTAAATTCACTATCATTACCGGTATTCCTATTATCGGGATGGTACTTATGAGCAAGCTTTCTATATGCTTTTTTTATATCCTCTTTGGTGGCGTTTTTAGTCACCCCGAGGACATTGTAATAATCCATATTTTTATATTAATTTTATTTGCCTTGGTCACCTTCTTTTTTCTCTTCAAACTCGGCATCTCTGGCTTCACCGCTCGCGGTGTCTTGAGTTTGCTGCCCGCTTTGCCCTGCTTGCGGTTCGGTCTTTTGATCCTGCTGTTTATACATGGCTTCTCCTATGGCCTGCAAGCTCTTTGAGAGATTATCCGTGGCTGTTTTAATGGCGGCAGCATCTTCTCCGTCCCTTACCTTCTTGAGTTCTTCCAGCTTAAGCTTAACATCGTTTTTTATATTCTCAGTCACTTTATCGCTGGCATCCGAGAGAGACTTTTCAGTCGTGTAAACCAAACTATTTGCGTTATTTTTAACTTCAGCTATCTCTCTTTTTCTCTTATCTTCACTGGCATGAGCTTCAGCGTCTTTCTTCATTCTTTCTATATCTTCAGGAGAAAGACCGGAAGAAGCTTCTATTTTTATTGATTGTTCTTTGTTTGTGGCCTTATCTTTTGCTTTAACGTTAAGTATGCCGTTTACGTCTATGTCAAACGTAACTTCTATTTGCGGCAAACCTCTCGGAGAAGGCGGGACACCGTCTAAAATAAATCGTCCAAGTGTTTTATTGTCGGCAGCCATTTCTCTCTCTCCTTGTATAACATGTATCTCCACTGATGGCTGATTATCGGCAGCCGTGGAGAATACTTGACTTTTGCTGGTTGGAATAGTGGTATTTTTATTTATAATCTTGGTAGCTACTCCACCCATTGTTTCTATACCAAGAGAAAGCGGAGTAACATCCAAAAGCAAAATATCTTTTACATCTCCTCTTAAAATACCTCCTTGCACCGCGGCGCCTATTGCCACCACTTCGTCCGGATTGATAGACTTATTAGGTTCTTTGCCAAAAAATTCTTTCACCGCCTTTTGGATGGCCGGCATTCTGGTTTGACCGCCCACAAGCACCACTTCATCTACGTCACTTATCTGAAAACTTGATTCGCTCACCGCTCTTTTGGTAATCTCTATTGTTTTTTTTATGTACTCATCCACCATTTCTTCCAATTTGTTTCTGCTTAACTTAAGCTGCAAATGTTTTGGTCCGGACGCATCCGAGGTGATAAATGGAATATTAATTTCCGCTTCAAAGGTGCTGGAAAGTTCGTGCTTGGATTTCTCCGCCGCCTCTTTAAGTCTTTGGAGAGCTAAAACATCTTTAGACACGTCTATGCCGCTCTCTTTCTTAAACTCAGTTACAATCCAAGAAATAATTTTATTGTCAAAATCTTCTCCTCCCAAGTGCGTATCGCCGTTGGTTGATTTAACTTCTATCACGTCATCGCCCACTTCAAGCACCGATACGTCAAAAGTGCCTCCGCCCAAGTCGTAAACTACGATTTTCTCGTTTTTCTTTTTGTTTAAACCGTAAGCCAACGCGGCGGCCGTAGGCTCGTTTATTATTCTTAACACTTTAAGACCGGCTATCTCTCCCGCGTCTTTGGTAGCCTTTCTTTGCGCGTCATTGAAATAAGCCGGTACGGTAATGATGGCTTCTTCTATTTTGCCGCCCACTCTGGCTTCGGCATCATGCTTAAGCTTCTGAAGGATCATGGCTGAGACTTCTTCCGGAGAATAGCTTTTATCGCCCATTACCACTTTCACGCCACCACTCTCGGATCGCTCTATCTTATATGGCATAAGTTCTTTGTCTCTGGTAACTTCTTCATCTTCAAACTTTCTGCCAATAAGTCTCTTGACGGAGTAAACAGTATTGGTCGGATTGGTAACTGCTTGTCTTTTTGCCAGAAGGCCCACCAGCCTGTCGCCGCTTTTTGACATGGCAACTATAGAGGGGGTGGTTCTTCCGCCTTCATCATTCTCCAAAACCTTTGGCTCGCCGGCCTCTATTATGGAGATGGCCGAATTGGTAGTGCCAAGATCTATGCCTAATATTTTTGATGTGTTACTCATGGTTTTTTAAAAAATTATTTATTGCAAGAAGTAAAAACTTTCGTTTCCGGAGAATTTCCCGTTATGTCCGTTCTTTAGGAAATGAAAGATTTTACTTCTCTAATCTGCTAATTATTTATGATTTAAATTTGCCGATTTTTACCAAACTTGGTCTGATTATCTTTTCGCGCATTTTGTAGCCTTTTCTCATTTCTTCCATTACAATACCTTCTTTTTCCGCTTTGTCAATATCTATCTCCCCTATTGACTCGTGATCCTTCGGATCAAATTTTTTGCCAATACTTTCCATCGGCTCTACCCCTCTGCCTTTCAGTATATTTACCAATTGACCGCGCAAAGCTTCAAACCCCTGCCGCCAATTTTTATCCAATTTTGCCAGCGAATCTTCATTGGCAAAAAGTCGATCAAAGCTATCGGCAAGTTCAAGCAACTCTAAAGCAAATCCGGCTTCGGCAAATTTAATAAACTCGGCCTTCTTAGTCTCGTCGTCTTTTCTGGCATTTACGAAATCGGCTTTGGCTAATTGCCAGCCGGTGAGATACTCCATTCTTTCCGTTTCGCATTTTTTGAGTTTTTCTCTGAGATTCTTAATTGAGACGGCGACATTATCGCCGTCTTCCTCAATAACAATATCTTCTTGTAAATCATTGTCCTTTTCCATATTCTTATATTTTATCATTTTTTTTGCTAAAAATCAAATGATGCCACCGGATGCACCAAGGTTAAACCTTGGTGCGTTTTAACCTTGGAAAATAATGGTTTTTGGGTTTTTTTGAATTTACAAACAAAAACACCCCTTTTGAAAATGAGATGTTTTTGCTTTCTCTGCTGCCTTCTTTTACAAGTTCAGGAGTTCCGCGTCTATGGCGTTGAAATCTGAATCAAGCTCGGCCTCAATATCCGTCGTGTCTATTTCATCCAAGTCGCTTATTATCTTATCTGCCGTATCGTTTCGCGGAATTTGCTCCATGTTGACATAATCATTAGTTGGCTGTTCGTCTGAAGAGAGCATGATAAAGCCCGCTATGGCAATCGCAATTATGATGATGATTATAATAAATTTTTTCATTTTTCTTTTTGCTTTTATTTTTTAATCCTTATGAATCGCTCTCCTCTTCTTCTGAGACTGGGGGCGTAACAATCTCTTTAAACTTGCTGGAGGCATCTTTAATCGCGTCTTGAGCGGCCTTGACTGTGTCTTTAGCATCGTTTAAATCACTCCTCATTTGGCTCATTACACCGCCGACATCCATTCTTAAGTTTTCTTCCGCGCTTATTGTAATTTCATAAACCTTGGCAGCCTGCGCTTCAATGGCCGACTTGCTGCTTTCTATGGCGCTCTTGGCACTCTCAATCGCTGTTTTTACCGCCGAGACATCGCTTCCGCTTGCCTCCAATGTATTTGCTCTGTCTATAATTCTGTTTAAAACATTTTCTATTCTTTCCAAAAACGCAAGGAGTCTGTCCGTATTTTCTTTGTTTAACTCATCCATTTTGGTATCAAGCTTCTCTACTATTTCTTTCTTTTTCTCGTCGCTGATTTTTTCCAATTGCTGCTTAAGCTCTTCTCTCTTGGATTCAATCTTCTGTTTAGCCTCTTCTCTTACCGCCTCTATTCTTTCTTTAATCTCTTCTCTTTTTGTTTTCGCATCTTCCAATAGCTGCCTTCTCTTCTCTTTTAATTCTCCAAGGGCTTCGGTGTCGTCGCTGACGGCCGCCTCTCTTACCGCTTCCACTTCATGCTTTATTGCCTCACGGGTTTCCTTATCAACTCTTACAGGCATTATCTGTGTTCGCGTTGTATCCGCCCTTGACGTGTTTTCAGCATCAACATCTGACGCGCTATCATCATCATCATCATCATCATCATCGGCAATATCTTCTTCTTCAGTAGCTTCTTCCTCTCCTTCTTCATCTTCCACATCCTCCGTTTCTACTTCTTTCACTATAGATGCATCACTCGTCGCGCCGATTTCTTCAGCAACAACAAAAACCGGAGCAAAGAGTGCGGCAACCAAAGATAAAATTATAAATTTCTTTATCATTTTTTTTATTTTTAAATTTCTAATACGGGAAACTCTCGTTTCCCGACCCCTTCCACCCGCAATATCGCAGCACTAACGCTTGCTCCATTGCGGGGCTTTTCTGGCTTTCTTGAGTCCGAACTTTCTTCTCTCTTTGGCTCTGGGATCTCTGGTTAAAAGACCGGCTTTCTTGAGCGTTGGACGTGTTTGAATGTCAAATTTAAGAAGCGCCCTACTGATGGCATGTCTTAACGCTTCGGCTTGAGAATGAATGCCGCCGCCGTTTATTTTAACAGTAGCGGAGAACTTTCCGGACAGACCGGCTTTATCAAAAGCTTCCAAAACAGCTCCCTGTAATTCTTTCGTGGGAAAATATTCTTCAAAGACTCTCTCGTTTACGGTAATTTTGCCTTTTTCTTTACCGAAAAGTCTCACTCTGGCCACGGAAGTTTTTCTCCTGCCTACAGCCTCAAAATATTTTTCTTTTGTTTTTGTGTCTTTTGTCGTCATGTTAGCTGATTATTAAATTTTTCATCATCTGTTTCTGAAGTTTATTTTTCGGCAACATGCCTTTAACCGCTTTCTCAAAAATATAGGCTTTACCTTTTTTCTCCACCACTTTAGACATCACCATTTCTTTGAGTCCGCCCGGGTATCCTGAATATCTTTTATATATTTTCTGGTCCATTTTCAAGCCGGTGATTTTAAGATCATTCACGTTGGAAACCATCACCTTAATGTCCGGCGCGACGTTATCTTTAAAGTCGGCTTCATTTTTGCCGCGCAAAGCTTTTGCCGCTTCTGAAGCGACTCTGCCCAATGATTTATTTTTCGCGTCTATTTTATATTCTTTCATAAATTTATACAAATTCTATAATAGCCATCCTGCTGGCATCACTTTTTCTTGGTGCCATTTTAATAATTCTTGTATAACCGCCGTTTCTATCTTTGTACTTTGGAGCGATTTTATCAAAAACCTTTTTAGCCGCAATTTGTCCTATTCTGCTTGAGACAAGCCTTCTGCTGGCAAGATTATCCGTCTTGGCCTTGGTGATAATTTTCTCAATCGCCGGCCTTAATTCTTTGGCTTTCGCTTCCGTTGTTTTTATCTTTTCGTCTTTCACAAGATTAAAAACCAATGACTTCATAAGAGCCTTTCTTTGATCTCTTTCTCGGCCGAATTTTCTGCCTTTTTTTGCGTGCTTCATGGTTAATAATAATTATGCAAATAATTGTTTTATTCTTTTAATGCTTGTCCTAACCCGCCCAAAGCGTCTCGTATCTCTTGAATAACCTTGGCACCAACACCTTCTATTTCCAAAAGGTCTGATTCTTTCTTTCTCACCAAACCGCCAATCGTTCTTATTCCGGCGCAGGTAAGAGCATTTGCCGTGCGCGAAGAAAGCTCAAGATCTTCCACTCTTGTTTTTAAAATTTCTTTACTGCTTGTGTCGTCACTTTTATCTTCAGTATCTGATTCATCTTCATCTTCGGTCGGCATCATGGCTTTCTTCGGAATTATTATTTCCTCTTTAAAACCGATTATCGCTTTGAGCTGTTTTATCATTGTTTCTATTGATTTCTCAAGCGCTTCTTTGGGAGTAATGGAGCCGTCCGTCTCTATGGCGAATCTCAAACGATTATAATCCGTCCTATCGCCGACACGCATATTCTCAACCTCGTAACTCACCTTCTTAACTGGAGTAAAGATGGCGTCAAGCACGATTGAGCCAACATCCACTTTGTTTTTATGCAAATCTTCTCTGGACATATAACCAAGCCCCTTCTCAATAGTTATTTCTATTTTAAGTTTGGAATCTTTGGCGGTAAGCGTGGCAATATGTTGATCGGGATTCATTATCTCCACTTGGCCGGAAGCCTTTATATCACCGGCACTAACATCTTTCTGCCCCTTCACGTCTATATCCAAAACTTGCTTATCATCAGTGTTCATCTTGAGTCTGACTTTTTTAAGATTTAAGAGAATAGTGATTACATCTTCCTTGATGCCGGGAATCTTTGAAAATTCATGCGAAGTTCCGTCTATTTTTACGGCAGTGATAGCCGCTCCCGGAATAGAAGACAGAATAATTCTTCTCAAGGAATTACCAAGCGTGTGACCATAGCCGGCATAAAGACCTTCTATCTCATAAACACCGAGATTTCCGGTTTCTTTTACTACTGACGGTTTTGATGGAACTATAATTGTGTAATCCATATTATTAAAATTATTTACTAATCACTTTTATAAAATACTTTAAGCGACATCTCCGTGCAAAGGCGCTCCGACAATAATTCCTTCTTTTTTATCTTTGTCCATCTTAATCCAAGCCGGAGCTTCTTGTTTCTTAAGCTTAATATCCAAATCTTTAAAGATACCTCTATCGGCAGATTGCGATCTAATGGCTATTTTATCGCCAATCTTGATTCTTCTTGATGGAATATCCGTCTTTCTATCGTTTACGGTAATATGACCATGACCGACCATTTGTTTGGCGGCAAACCTTGATGGCGCGAAACCCATTCTAAAAACCACGTTATCAAGTCTTGATTCTAAAATCTCAAAAAGTTTGTTTTTTACGTCTCCGCCGCCGGCTTTCTCCATCGCTTCCTTCATATAATTCTTATACTGCGTACCCCTAAGAGCATAACCGAATTTGTTTTTCTGGTTTTCTTTAAGCTTAGTACTGTACTCTGAAACGGCCTTTCTTCTGCCGCCGGATTTAGGCGCGGATCCCGGCACGTAAGGCTTTCTGGCTACGGCGCATTTTGAAGTAAGACACCTCTCTCCTTTTAGAAAGAGTTTGGAACCTTGTCTTCTGCATTTTTTACATTTATGTTTTAACATTTTACAAATTTTACAAATTTTATGTCTTTTCAAGCTTCCTCTTACCGCTACCCATTGTTACTCTTACGTTTCCTCTTAGGGTTCTGGAGTTGGTCTTTGTTCTCTGGCCTCTGGTAGGCAATCTTCTCGCGTGTCTGGAACCTCTGTATGCTTTAATATCTTTCAATCTCTTTATGTTTGAAGAAATCTCTCTTCTTAAATCTTCTTCTATCCTATTTTTCTCAGCCAATTCTCTTATGGCGTTTTGTTCCTCTTCAGTAAGATCCTTCACTCTCTTATCGGGAGAAACTTTAGTTTCGGCCAAAATCTCTTCCGATTTGGTTTTGCCAATACCGAAAATATATGTCAAAGCAATGACCACTCTTTTGTTTTCCGGAATATTTGTACCTGCGATTCTCATAATTTTATAAATATAATATATAAACTTTATACTCTTCTTGGTTTAGGCGGTTTAGGACCATTATGCGGAACAGGGGTAGTATCCTTTATGGATTTAATCTCTATACCCTTTGAATTGAAAGTTCTTATGGCAGACTCTCTGCCGGCACCAACTCCCTTAACCACCACATCCACATCTTTTATGCCCATAGTGTTAGCTTTCTCGGCAACATTTTCCGCCACCTTCGCGGCCGCGAAAGGCGTGCCTTTTTTGGCTCCCTTAAAGCCTAGGCTGCCGCTGGTGGACCAGCAAACCACTCCGCCGCTTGAATCAGTCAGGGTTACCATCACGTTATTGTAAGTTGACTTCACGTGCAAAATGCCGGTAGATAATTTCTTTTTCGGCGCTTTGCTTACCGCGGCGCCCTTGCCGCCTTCAGCTGATCCTCCTTTTTTTATAATTCTTTTTTTTCCCATGTTTTATCCTTGCCTTTGCTTGTGCTTCGGCACTTTTTTGCAAATATTATAAAGGCGACCGCTTCTCTTGACCGTTTTGCAATCCTTACAAATTTTTTTTACTGATGCTCTTATTTTCATAATCTTTTAACCTCTGCGAGTTATCCTGCCCTTTGTGTCATTCTCGCCGGCCATTTCTAATGTAACCTTGTCACCTACGAAAACTTTAATCCTGTGCAGTCTCATTTTGCCAGATAAGTGGCCTATGATCTCTCTGCCATTATTATCCAAACGAACTCGAAACGTTGCATTTGGCAACGCTTCAACGACTATTCCGCTAGTTACATTTTCGGACCTTCCTGCCATTTAAGTTACTCGTCAATACTAGCAGACCCGCTAGAATTGTCAACTCCGCCTATTATTTGCTTTATCTCTATGTGATTTTTGTCTTTTGGAATCTTTTTCCACCATGCTGGACTAAGAATAATATTGGCTTTTTCAATGTTGGCATATTTTTGAAAAATATCGTTATAATTGCTCTTTTTAGCCTTTGTAAGATCGCTCTTAACCATATCTTCATCCACATTCCACACTATTAAAGCGTCTCCCTTTACGCTAAATCTTAATTTCCCATCTGTCTCATCATAAGAAAGAACTTTAAATTCAAGATCTTCAAGATTAGCGATATAAACATCACCGCTATCGCCTATTGGCTTTCTTGAGCTTCTTTTGTTGTCTTCCATCAGCTCATTTGAAAGAGATTCATTGTTGAACAAGAAGCCTGTTGCCAAGCCCTTTATTTTAAACATGGCTTTGTCGGACACGCTACCGGCCTTTGGATTGTTTGAGCTCTCCACATAGTCAATATTCATGGCATCGTTGAAAAATACGTATCCTTTCGGCTTTTTACTCATCAACGCGGAGGCTAAAGCTCTATTTACGGAAGTCTTGGCTTCCGCTCTGGCCTTTTCTATGTCATCACTCTTGACTATTCTCGTATTACCGTCAGAACCACCGGTTATTTCTGTCTTAGATCTGGCGTAAATATCTTTATACATCGGAGTGTCTTTCAAACCGGGAATGGTGAAATCGGTAAGACCTATGTTGTAAGCGCTTCCAGCGCCATCGGCATAAACGGTAACTTCCACGGATCCCATACCCGGTACGGTTACGGGATTTTTAATCCTGTAAATCTTTCCCTCGGGAGTTTCAAATCTGGTGTTAGCTATAAGTCTTAAAGAGTTGGAACTGTATTTGTTGTAAACCGTTATTTTACCGTTAGCCTTTTCGCCATCAGCGGAAAAGCCGGTAGCCACAATGGTTTTAGTATCATCCGCGTCAGCGCTGACCGTTTCAAAAACCAAACCATCATAATCTTCACCGTAAGAACCGGCGACAATTCTGGAATCTATCTCCACTATTTCCTGGTACGGGGTTATTTCCACCGTAGCCAAGGAGACCTTGTTTAGCATTACAAAACCGGCTGACGCGATAATAACAGCCGCGACAGTGATTATTAAAAATTTAAACATTAGACTTTTTTTTGTTTTTTCCATTGTTTTTAGCTCCTCTTGTAAAGATTCCGACTCTTTATTTTTTATAAAAATATCTTTGATTATTTTTTTATGCATAAGCCAAAAAGATTATCTTAAAATCGTTTACATAATTATAACCCTAAAAAAATTTTTTGGCAAAAAATAATTCCATCATAAGCGTGTCATCGCTTTCTATTCCCTTTCCATTGCTGTCTTTTTTAATCGGCATATGTGGCATAAACCATCTGGCGTTTATATCCACCACCTTAAAAGGCTTGCCAATTTCCGTGTAGTAAGCAAGATGTTTCTGCTCAACTGCTTCTTTGAAAAATGAACTCATGATATCGCTACTCATGAGAAACATGCCAATCGGTAACGGCTTTGTCTCAGAGGCTTGCTTGAGCACTTTTTCAAAAAAATCAGCCCATTCCGACAACGCCTTGTCTAAAATCATTTTAACTTTTTCATAATCCGATTCCAGCCTATGACCTCTTAAAACGGAAGCAAACATTGAGACAGCCTCTCGTGGCGTAATATTAAATTCTTTAGATAAAGATCTGTAAAAACTGTTTACTCCGCGCGGAAAAGTAATAGTCTCATCCACGTAACTGTCTCTTACCACGTAAAGGTCTGTTGTTTCTCCGCCCGTATTTACCACGCAAAAGCCGGTGCCAATATTTGTTATTGAATAAAGAGAACCGAAAGTTACGTAAGGCGCCGTTTTAAAATAAATTGGAACGTTAGGGAAAAACTTGCTTATTTCTTTTTTAAATTTATCCACAGCGTCTCTCAACCCCAAACTTAGATAAAGATATGATTTGAGCGTTTTTGCTTTTTTCCCGATCGGCTGATCGGTGTGATAGCCATTTAATTCCACTTTCATGAAATTATGTTCCAATATTTCCACGCTTTTTTCATTATTGTTGCTGAAAAATAAAGGGTGATTTTCCTTAAAAATTCTTCCTTCTTCTTCAAGCAATTTTACCAACACATCATCTGTTACCTCAAATGATTCTTTCTCCGTCTTTAAAACTTCTTTTGTTTGCGATACAAACCAAGGCGAAGAAAATACGCAGATGACATAATCTATATTGCCAATCTCCGTGGAAGCCACCAATTCTTGATGAGACTTTTCAAGCAGTTTGGTTATGGTGTTTAAAGTGCATCTTAAAGAAGCATCCAAATTAACGTCAAAAAGAAAGTTCACCGGCTTTCTCGCGTATGAAATTATTTTTGCCTCCCCGTTTTTATCAAAAACCGCCATGGCGGAACCAGCCGTGGCTCCACCAATATCCAAGATTAAAACCTTTTTATCAATTTTGTTTTTCCCAAACAATTGCATTACTTAAATTATAAACTAAAAAAAATAAAAGCCAAACAGATTTTACGAAAGACGGACCTTCATCACAAATGTTCAACATCGGATGTTGAACATTTGTGATGGGCGTGGCGGTTAAACCGCCACGTGGCGGCCACGTGGTTAGAGATTACGAGAGACTTACTCCAATATCGCTTTGATTCGGCGGACACCGGCGGAGGCGGCTTCTTCTTTGACAATTTTAAATCTTCCAAGCTCTCCGGTGGATTTGGCATGAGGGCCGCCACAAATCTCTTTAGAAAAATCGCCAGCCGAATACACCTTAACCTTATCGCCATATTTGCTTTCAAAGACGCCTATGGCGCCAGAGTTTTTGGCTTCGTTCAATTCCATCTCTTCGCAAATGACGGGCAGGTCTTCTTTTATTTTCTCGTTTACCAGATCTTCCACTTCCCGCTTCTGCTCTTCCGTGAGCTTCTCCGGATGAGAAAAATCAAAACGCAATCTCTCCTCCGTGATGTTGCTGCCTTTTTGAGAAACATGGTCTCCCAAAACTTTTCTTAAAGCCGCGTGAAGAATATGCGTGGCTGTGTGAAGCTTGGCTGTTTGCGCTCCGGCGGAAGAGAGACCGCCCTTAAACATACCGGCCGAAGCGGTTTTGGAGAGCTTTTGATGCTCTTTAAGCTCCTCCTCAAATCTTTCCATGTCTACATCAATCCCTTTTTCTTTAGCCATATCCTGAGTAATCTCTACAGGAAACCCATAAGTGGAAAAGAGAATAAAGGCATCCCTGCCGGAGATAATTTTATTTTTTGCTATCTTAGCAAACTCTTTTAATCCGTGATTAAGAGTTTTAGTAAATCTTTCTTCTTCTTTTTTTATTTCATCCAAGATTTTTTCTTTACTTTGTTTAAGTTCCGGATAAGATTCTTTATAAATTTCAAAAACAGATCCGGCAATTTTTGCCAAAAAGTTTTCTCCAATCTCCAGCAATTTTCCGTGTCTTACCGCTCGCCTTATGAGTCTTCTTAAAACGTATCCTCTGCCGGCATTAGAGGGCTCCACACCGTCGGCGATTATGAAGACACCGGCCTTCACATGATCAGCAATGATTTTAATAGATTTTTCTTCAATTTTGACTTTTGACTTTTGACTTTTGACTTTATTAACTATCGGTTGGAAAAGGTCTGTCTCGTACACGTTGCCTTGGCCTTGCAATATCATGGTGATTCTCTCCAGCCCCATGCCGGTATCCACGTTTTTCTGCTTGAGCGGCTCAAAGTTGCCCTCATCGGTTTTGTTATATTCCATAAAAACGTTATTCCAGATTTCCACCCACAAGCTATTATCGTCGTTGAATGTTTCCGGTATTTTCTCCGGATTCCCCGTCCAGTAAAAAATTTCCGTGTCCGGTCCGCATGGCCCTGATGTTCCGGCCGGCCCCCACCAATTATTTTTCTTCGGCAGTTTGGCTATCTTCTCTTCCTGCACGCCAAGCCTTTTCCAAAGATTAAAGGCTTCTTCATCAAAAGGCGCTGTCTCGTCACCGGCGAATACGGAAACTGCCAGACGGTTTTTATCTAAACCGAGCCATTTAGAGTCGGTTAGAAATTCCCAACTCCACTCTATCGCCTCTTTTTTAAAATAATCGCCGAAAGACCAATTGCCGAGCATTTCAAAAAAAGTTAAATGACTCGCGTCTCCCACTTCCGATATGTCCGCGGTGCGGATGCACTTTTGAGAACTGACGACTCTTTTACCCTCAGGGTGTTTCTCACCAAGAAAATACGGCACTAAAGGATGCATTCCAGCCGTGGTAAAAAGCACCGTCGGATCCGCCTCGCTTGGCACCAAAGAAGCACTGGGTATTATGGTATGCCCTTTTTCTTCAAAGAACCTAAGAAATTTTTGGCGAATTTGCGACGATGTCATCATTTTGAGCCACCTCCCGGATTTGAACCGGGGACCTTCGCTTTACAAAAGCGTTGCTCTACCGCTGAGCTAAGGTGGCATGAAACAATTTTCAATTATCAATAAATTTTCAATTATCAATTTTGCAATTTACAATAAATTTTCAAGTCTAAAATTT
>Ga0210057_1001920_pt1 | contig 30698 bp, 31 predicted proteins | sample CryGeyCG2114_010_2_FD_183968 | JGI IMG/M metagenome (GOLD analysis project Ga0210057, IMG submission 183968) | Groundwater microbial communities from aquifer - Crystal Geyser CG10_big_fil_rev_8/21/14_0.10 (SPAdes) (version 2) | ecosystem: Environmental > Aquatic > Deep subsurface > Groundwater ...
GCCGGAAAACAAAATAAATTCTGGGAAATGCATGACTTAATTTTTGAAAATCAAAACTCATGGTCTAACAATAAACAAGTCAGAGAGTTATTAATTGGTTATGCTGAAATTATCGGTCTTGATATCAATAAATTTAATACTGATATTGACTCGCAAGAAATAAAAGACAAAGTATCCTCCGACTATAAGGGCGGGGTAAAAATAGGAATTAATTCAACCCCGACGTTTTTCCTCAATGGCAAAAAACTTGATCCCAATGAGACAAATCCGCAAATTTTAAAAGAAAAAATTCATGCCTTGGTCCAAGCTCAATAAATTATTTATTTGGATGTCTGTTCCTTCTATTGTTGGTTTCATCGATGCGTCATTTGTGGCTTTAAAAAGCTTTCGAGGAGAGGTTGTCCCCTGTTCCATTATTAAAGGATGCGACATAGTTTTACAAAGTGTTTATTCCAAAATGCTGGGACAGCCTTTGGCCTTATGGGGCGCTGTTTATTACGGTATTTTTATTCTGCTGATAACTTTATTTATTGTATCCGAAAATAAGGTTATTATTAAGATAGTTCTTTTGCTTTCTCTCGCGGGTTCCTTTTTTTCGCTCTGGCTCATTTTTATCCAGTTATTCATAATTAAGGCTGTCTGTTTGTATTGTTTGGTTTCAGCTGTTTCATCATTTACTCTTTTATATCTATCGATAACAGCCGACAAAACGATTCGGCAAGCCGCCTCAAATAAACATGTTTTCTAAAGTTTCATTTTTTTTGCTTCGTGTCTCTTTGGGTTGGATATTCTTTTATGCAGGCATAACAAAAATATTTAATTCCCAATGGTCAGCGGAAGGATTATTAAGAGAAGCAAGTTCCTTAAGACCCTTTTTCCAATGGTTTGCACATGAGAATGTCTTGCCTTTGACTAATTTTGTAAATGAATGGGGATTAACCTTATTGGGCATATCTTTAATTTTAGGTGTAGGGATAAGACTAAGCTTTATTCCCGGAATTATCTTGATGTTTCTTTATTATTTGCTTAGACTTGATTTTCCTTATCCAAATCCGCAATCGTTTATCGTTGATCAGCACATAGTTTACATTTTCTCACTCTTGGTTTTGGGTTCTTTCAAAGCCGGTCGATATTGGGGATTGGACGGTAAAATAAAAATAAAATTTTTAAACTAATATGATGTATGGAAATTGGTCCATGATGTCGGGGGCATGGGGGTTTGGATTTCTTACTTGGTTAGTGGTATTTGTTGATCTGATTTTTCTCGGCATTTGGCTTTGGAAACAAATAAACAAATAGTTTTCCGGAATATAAAAAACAATTAGCCGGAAGATTTTATGACTTTCTTTTCCATAGTACACAGAATATCATTGGCAAAAAGTTCAACCATCCTCTGTTTATCTATGAGAGAAGTGTCAATAACTTTAAGCTGGGGAAATTTTGGCGACAAGTCTCTGTAAGCCTGCCAAAACCTGTTTACCAAAACCCGGATAGTGTCGGGGTTTGTAAAATTACCAAGTCGTTCGGTCAATGAAACTTCTTTATTCCTTTTCATTGCTTCATCTGGATCACAGACTACGAAATAAACAGCATCAAGTTTATCTACCCAAAAACGGGAAAGAAAAAAATTCTGATAAAGTTTGACTTCTTCAGATGAAAGTTGACCTTTTGATTCCCAATAAAGCATCCAGCAATAGGCATCAAACACACAACGATCAAATAAAACTAAGTCGTAAAGATGGCCGTGGCTTAAATCCATAAGCTGTGTTCGGGCGTAATCGGCCGTTCTGATGTTATAAAGCGGAGATGTCCGTGGAATGTGCTGAATAACTTCAGCTCCTTCCTGCGGTCGAAGCACCTTGAACCCAAGAGTCTTAAAGAATTTATAAAGCTCATCAATCGTAGTGGTTTTTCCCGAATCGGGCGAACCTGTAAATTCCACAAAAAATGGACGGGGTAAGTAGGCCTCCCCGTAGCGATGATTAACATTAAGAAATTGCAAAACTTTTTCGGCTCTTGTTTCAAACATATTTCCTGACACAAAAACCCCTTTTTTAAATAACAAATTTAAGTTAGTATATAGTAAAAATCATGAAAAACAATGGGGATAAAAACCCGGTAGTAGATTTTCCAACTGCGACGAAGTCGCCAAAAAAACTTCGGAAAATTCACTACGGGGAAAAAATAATCGGATTTGATTTGGACGGAGTGATAATAGATCATGTTTCAAATAAAATTAAATTAGCCAAAAAATTTAATCTTAACCTCGACAAAAAACAAACTCCTTCCGAAATTCTCCGCACGCTTATGACAGAAATTCAATTTAGAGAACTTCAAAACATGCTGTATGATGATCCAAAAATAAGTCTTTCAGCTCCTTTGATGCGAGGCGTTGCGGATGTTTTATTAAAAATAAAAAATAAAAACATACCCTTTTTCTTGATTTCCAGAAGAAAAAATAAAAATATACCCATAAAACTGCTTGCGAAGCACGGTTTATGGCCAAAATACTTTAATCAAAAAAACTCTTATTTTGTGAAAAAAACAGCGGATAAAGAAATTCAATCCAAGATTCTCGGAACCAGTCATTATTTTGACGATAATTCAAAAGTTTTGGAAGCTCTTGTTTCAGTTAAAAATAAATTCTTATTTGATTATCTCGAAGTGTTCAAGAACTCCAAATTTAAAAGAGTGACTTCTTGGAAAGAAATTTTCAAACTGATTTAATCATACCCAAGTCTAAGTTTTTAAATCTCAACATATTGATCAAATAATCCAAGATCCTTTAACATTCTGAATTTTCTCAAAAAAAACACGGTTTCCTTCACCGCATTACTAATATTGCCCGTTAAATGCAAATATTTACTCGGCCCGCCATTATATATAGCGGCCATTATTTCATCAACCTCATCTTGTGTTTTTTCTTCAAATAAAAGTTTTGATTTTTTTGAAACGCCAGTTTTTTTAACAACTATCGCCAAATGATCATCAAATACAAGGGTCGAGGCTTTAATGGCATTTTTTATATCAACTCTGCCGATATCTACATCTTTTATTAAACGGGCATCAGGATATCCATTTTGAATACTGTTGTAGGTTCCGGGCATTATCTGACCTAAACCTGAAGCTCCTGTTTTTGATACGGTGTATCGAAAAGCTTTTTCTCCATTAGCGCCCAAACGAATCAAAACCCTTTCCGCCAATTCTAAACCGCCGTCTGTGGAAAGAAGCATCATTTTAGGATCGGTTTGTTCAGTTAGAAAAATATTTTTAACAAAAGTTTGAGTGATGGTGTCAACAACAAGCCGGCCGGGAAAAGCCTTTGATCGAATCTTAAACGAGGTCATTTCATTAAACGCGTCACTAACATGATCGTTAAGAAATTTTTTACCCGCAGTTATCAAGGTTTTATCTTTTAAGGTTTTTGAATACGGAACATATACGATGTCTGAATATTTTTTACCAGTGCGGTCTTCAGGATAAGCCAAACTCTCATTAGATATAAGATACTTATCGGCAACCACGACGTATCGATCGTTTACCGTTCCATTTTTGACAATGCTCCAGTCGGAGTTAAAACTATTCCACCAATTAGTGATAACCGAGTATTCTTCATAAACATCTTTAGGCTGGAATCTTGGAAGATTTTCAGAATTTTCCAAGTAATTTTTTCGAGTCAAATCAGCTTTATCAATATCATTTTGGTCAAGCCAGTATCTTTTTTCAAGGACTATGCCTGTTTGAGTGTCCAAAATTGCTAAAGCGATTTCTTTTCTGATAAGTCTATTTTTATCTTCCGTAAAAGATAAGGCGGGGGAATTTGATAAAAGATTTTTAGCTTCTTCAATTTTTTCGATCAATTTCCAATCATTCTGTAAAACAGCCAAAGTTGAACCGGTTGCGTTTATAATGCGTTCGGGCAATATTTCCCCTTTTAGAAACTGTTTATTTAAAAAAACGAATCCTTCATCCGAAACAAAAAATAAAATTACCGCAAAAAAAGAGATTGTCAGTATAAAGATAAATAATATTTTTAATTTCACGGGTAAATTGTTTAGAGATTCACTTAATTTTATCATTTAAAAACCCAAAATTAAAACCCTTTGCCTTAAAAAGGCAAAGGGTCGTTAAAAATAAGATAAGGATTATTTCGAATATGCCTGTAAATTTTAAGATACATTACAGTTTCATAGGCAAGCGAAACATGAGGTATTTCCAGTCTGTTTCCTCTCTTTTGAAGATGAACCTGATCCCATTTATCAAGATACGTCATCGTTGAAGGAATTACTCGTTTAATGACATTGCTGTTATACGCGGCAACTTGCCGTTCGCCTAAATCAACAAGAAATTCAGGGTTACCCTCAAGATAAAAAAATATCATTTCAAAATTTTCCAATTGAAATTTTGCCAAAGCGGATTTTGTTTGATCTCCGAATATTCCGTCAACCGGAACATTCAAGCGTTTTTGTAATTCCTGAACATCTTTTCCACGAGTCCTGCCTCGCGACAGATCCCGCTTAAAATAAAAATCATCGATGCTTGATATGTTCATAAAATTTCTGGTTATAAATCCAAAAAAACCAGTCCCCCGCTCCGCGTTCATAAAATCCTTAAAAGTGCTGTCAAGATGAATAATAGACGATTTTATGGCCTCAATATGCCCGTCGTGTTTAAAATGAGATAGTTCTGTTCCTAATCCGCATCCTACCGGTATTCCAGCTTCAGGATAATTTTTTCGAATAATGTTTTCGCATGTAGGCGGCCAAATCTGCATAAGACCAGCCGCTCCCGCTGAACTTCTAGTTGAATTATAAGCAAAATTTCCGTTTATTCCGATAATTTCGGCAGTCCGGCGATAAGGATTTAATTCCTGAATTCCCGCCTCAAACTCTTCAAACCACCTATGATCCGACTGCTCTATAAAAGGAATGAAAGGGATAATATTTCCAAACCACTTTTCGCTAATTTCTGAAAGAAATTTATTGGGAAATGCCCGTGAATATGTTTTGCGGTTCAATAAATTGTCTAATGCCTCTTGAGCATCGTTTTGATAATGTTCCAATCCGTATAAAGCAAGTTTTGGGAAAAAACCCCTTAATTTAAAGGAAAACGGTGAATAATAAATAGGGTCGGTCTGATTTACGGAAAGCCACGAAACCAAAAGAGCAACAAATGAAGGTTTGTTTGAAATATAAAATGGGGTGTTGTAACCATTCCAAATCTTCCCGTAAGGTCCTTCTTCAATATCCACTTTAAAATCCGAAGTTTTATTTTCAAGAACAGGATTACCCTTTTCTATTTTTCTTGCTATCCGAACAAGAATCACTTGACATGTATCCGTATCGAGAAACCATATTGGGATTTCTATGTGTCTGTATCCTCGAGAATATCTGGGAATCGTCGCTCCTCCGCTATCTTTCAAAAATTCTTTATAGGGCACGACCACCGAATCAAATACGGCAATATTGACATTGAAAGATTCAGATATCGCCAAATTGCGCGCCTCTTCAAAATGACACTTTGTGTTTGCCATTATCGTAGCACTGAATAACAAAACCAAAATAATTATTGCTAAATTCTTGGCCACTGCTCAACATCCTTTTTGTTTAGGTTCTATGAATAGATTAACAAAATAATAGAATTTCAAAAAGAGCTAAATGTTTTAAACGAGGTGGGGAAACTTTATTTTATAGATTTTTCTCAATATCGGCGGCTATTCGTTGAATACCGTTGGCATAGCGGTTACAGGCAACTGTTGAACATTTTGAATTTCCACTAATGTAGGCTTTGGCCGCCGCTATTTCAGCAGACGGAGTCTGCGCTGTCGCGCCTCTGCGGGCAAGATAAATAGCCGAAGCGGTGAAAGCGTCTTCAAAATTCCACGGATTAGCCGGATTGTGTCCGGTGATTCTTGTTACTTCTTCTCTGTAGCCAAGCCATGTCGAAGGAATAAATTGAGCAGGACCCATTGCTCCACCATAACCATAACCAGGCCAGCAGGATATAGGTGTTTTAAGAGGATCCATGCCCAATTCAGCTGTAATAGAAATAAAAACAGGCAAATCTCTGGAGGGGTGAATACCCCGTGAAGAAACCTTGCCCGTTGTTACGTGGCGGGAAGAACCGCTTGTTATATCGACAAGGTTGCATTTACCAACATTACTGCCAAGCCCTGTTTCGTATTCAAGAAGAGCCAAAAGAAAAGCCGGCCTTATTCCGGTACCGATGGCCGCGAGCTTGGCGTATTTAACCGCATCTTCCGCCGTTAATCCGCTTTGAACAAGGAATTGAATCTGAGCTTTTATGGCAGCTATGTCTTTTTGGGATTTTTGGACAATTTCCTGAAACCTCGCTTCTTCCCCTTTTGTGTCTTTCAGGAGTTTATTGACTGCATTTCTTGTTTTGCTTAAATTAGATCTTTCAACAGATTCCAAACGACGCGAATTATCAAGTTCAGAAAGTCTTTCTTCGAGATTATTTTTATGTTTTTCCAGTTCCGCTTGAGTTTGCTTCATTTCAATTATGTTTAATTGAAGTTTTTCCTGATTAGCACGTAAGTCATTAAGAGCGGCAAAAAAATCAGATAGGTCGTCGTTAGAAAGCAAAATATGAGTAAGGGTTTTTTGATCATTTTCATTTATTATTTTTAAAAATTGAGCGATGACCTGTTTGTTTTTGTTTATTTTTTCTTCAGCAAAATTTATCTGGGATTCCGTATCGTTTATTTCAACAGAAGTTTGGTTTATAGAAAGCTCCAAACTGCGGATTGATGATTCTATTTGGCGTATTTCCGCATTATAAATACTAACCTCGTTTTCAAGAGTTCTGCCTTGAGAACGAAGTTGATTTATTTTTACCTGATCTTCGTCTATCTGTTTCTGAAGCTCCTCTATCTGCTGGTTGCGTTCCCGTATTTCATCCTCAACAGCGGCATTAACGGGGCTAATTAAGAAAAATAAAGAAAAAATTACAATAAATTTAACCAATTTCATTGATCGCATTATACCATTTTCTCAAAAAAGTGGATATTTGCCTGATGACAGGTCTCTTAATTTTTATTAAAATAACCTTATGTTCAACAAGAGATTTTATGTCGGTCTGTTTTTTACCATTTTATTCTATTTTTTTTCTTTTTACTTTGTCGTCTATGCTGCTCCGGCAATATCTTCAATCGAACCGGTTCAGGCTGTGCCCGGAAGCGAAGTAACCATAACCGGAACAGAATTAACGGATTCTGTAACATTAAATATGGGCAATGACACTCCAATCAGCGCTCATGCGATAGTTAATGAAGAAAAAACAATAGTTAGATTTCAAATTCCTTTGGAAATTCAGTCGGGTGATTACACTATCATAATGCTTGAAGGCACCACAATAACGGCAAGTCCGATCAAATTAAAAATATCTGCAGGCGGAGATCCTTTTCCGGCATCGAAATCCCAGCCAACCATTCCATCTCAAAATTCTCCGACCAATCTAGGGCAACTTATCCAACAAATATTCACATGGTCTCTTTCTTTATTGGGGGTGGCGATATTCGTTTCATTTTTTTATGCCGGATTTTTGTGGCTTACCGCCGCGGGAAACACGGCAAAAACAGGAGAAGCAAAAAAAAGGATGACCAACGCCATATTCGGAGCGATACTTCTTCTTTCGGCTTATCTTATACTAAACACAATTAACCCAAACTTCGTCAGGAGCTCGTTAACCCTGCCCGGATTAGGAAAACCGAATAACGCTCCTCCACCGGATAATTCTTCTCCGGTTCCCACGAAAACCACGCCCAACGAACCCCCTTCTCCGTCACCAATACCCGTTTCAATATCAAGTATTGGGGATTTTATTTTGAATAATCCCGACTGTTCAGGAAACAACTGCATTCGCACGGGACGAATTGAGTTTGAAGACGGAGAATGGCTTGATTTATTTATAAACTCTGACCTAAGCGATATTCCACTTGGTCTATCTTATTTTAATATCACTCATAGTCATAATGGCTTCCCTCCAACCTCTTCCTCGGCTGGGTTAAGCCAAACTATTTTTTACTTTAGACTTACTGCGAAGCCAGGTTTTATATGGACGACCATCCATTTAGGTTACGGGGGGGAACTTTCAGGTGTGCCGATAATGCCAGGTCCAATAACTTTTACTTTGTTCGGTGCTAATACAGACAAAAACAAAATATATAAAATTACCTTGGAGGGAAATATTTCAGAAGAAGCAGTTTCCGACTTTAAACCTAATTATATAACTTATGCCTACTTTAATTTAAATCCGCCTGACTTTATAAAAAACTTCCCCGGTTATTATGAAACCACCATAAGGGTTTCAGGGGGGAAACAAATAAAAATTGATTTTCAACAAGCGGAGAAGGCTGTAAGTGATGGAAATGCCGAGGGGGTTCTTTGCTATATTGGCTCGAATTTATATTGTTTTTATGAGAGCGATTTAACTCGGGAGGAATTCATTGCCCTTTATGGCGGATTTATCGTTAACTAAAAAATAATTCATCATGACTTATCTTATCGGTCTTTTTTTAACCTTGTTCATAGTTTATTCCGTCGTTTTCAATGGCGGTCTTTTTGGAGATTTTAAAAATAAGATATCTGAAAAAATATTTCCAAAAACCGAAACCGAGGTCTTGGTTGAAGATCTTAAAAAAAATTATACATTTATTGAAGATTTTCTTTCCAGTTCCACTCCGGAAATACTAAACTCGAAAGTTTTAACTTCTGAAACCAAAGCGGCAATGGAAAAAGCGGTGGATATTCTCAAAGATTCCAAACAAACTATTACTAAACTGGAAGAGGTTGCAAAGAACGACAAGGGTTTTCTTGAAACAGCGGTCGGAAAAGTCCTCGGATTAAGCAAAGAAACAATTTTTGGATCCGGACAAAATCAACCAGCCCAACAAACTTCATTGCCTCCGCAATGTAAAGTCGTTTGCGATGAATAACCAAAATAATTTTGACTCGATTCTTGATTTCTAAAATTATTTCAGTATTCTTTTGAAATTTTCAATAATTTCTATTTTTTCAGGATCGACTTCATACTGATCGGCCAAATAGTAAGCTGTCCAATAAGCTAAAATGATTGCCGAAAATATCTTTTTTAAGTGGCTTTCGCCATTCAATTCAATTTGGGTTACCGACAAATCTTTTTGACTGAATATTTCTTTCAATTTATTCATTCTTAAGCCAATTCTTCCCGTTATATCATCATCGGCATCGCGCAAAAACAAGAAATGAAATTGTTTTGACAATTCTTGATTTTCAAAACCGGCAATTTCATTGTGATTCAATTCCGGAAACCTGTTGCAGAATGCCGGGGTTTTAGCAGTTTCGTTTAAAACAATTTTCCAAACATATCCCAATTCGTTATTTCTTTCCGAAGTATAAATAAGGGGTATTTTTCCTTTCATTTTTTCGGATATTTCTCTTCCTTGATTCTCAAGCTTTTCAATATTAGATAATGTTTTCAAAAATCCCGCTTCATTAAGCGCCTCATCATCTCCTAAAATTTTAAGCAACGCTAAAATGCTGTATCCTAAGGACATTCTGGGCTGTAAAGCCAAAGATGGTATCTGTATATATGGAAGATTGTTTTCTTTGGCAATATCCAGTAATTTCCCTCCGGTAGCAACAATGGCCAAACTTAAATTATTTTCTACGGCCTTCATGGCAACATCGATGATTTCTTCCGTATTTCCGGAAAAAGAGTTGGCGATTATAAATGAATCATCGAGATTTTTTTTTGATAATAACGGCAAACCATAATCAGAATGGATGGTTATTTCTTTGTCCGGTTTCCACATTCTTAAAATATCACCGGCCAAACGAGAACCACCCATTCCTGCTATTATTGCTTTATCTTTACGAATGAGTTTGTTTTTATTTATTATTTCCGGCTCATAAGCAAATTGTTCAAAAAAAGTTTTAATTGTTTTTAAATAATTATTCATAGCAATAAGATATTCACAGCTTCTGAATCTTATTATACCTCATCTGATGACAAAAAGGGAAACAAATTAATGGTATATTCAACCCGCAAGTGCAACATGGATTAGCTGGCAAGCAACTTGCTTTAGAGGGACTTTCGGAGACTGACGAGCCGAGAACGAGACGCCAGGCCAGCAGGCCTGGACGGCGTGCCTGAAAAAGCAAGTTGCTTGTCAGCTAATAATAGAGATAAGGGGTGTTGCACTTACTTGTTGAACCTAAGAAAATCGGCCTACTTCTCCACAACAATCATGTTTTTATTAACTCCGATAATTGGAGAATGACTTCCGGTAGAATAATCTCTTAAGGCATTGAATAGGGTATTTTTTGCGTAACGATAATCTTTTCCAAAACTGGTTCCGGGATCATTGGAAATAAATTCATTTTTTGAGTAATCGTATCCGATTACTACGAGCATGTGTCTTTCCGGCCCGGGCGAAGTAAAGTGAGGATTGCTCAAAGCAATGCCATTAACGGGAACAACAACAAGGTTTCCTTTTTCCAGTTCTTTAATTATATCATCCGTTGTTGCGTTTTTTTCCAATCTGACATTTTTATAATTGTAATATTTATTGAAAATCCGGCTTATTGTATCTTCCGCCGAGGTGTCGTGATAATTTCCATATTTTTCCTGTTCCCAATCAGATATGGCAAGGATTTCTTTTTTAGCTTCTTCGCGAGTAATTGAAACATCACCCCTCACCCAATGCATAGCCATTATGACCGATGCCTCTTCACAGCCATCCTGCTGACGATCGTCCGACCATTCTCCGAAAGGAGCCTGCGATGTGAACGGAACATTAAAATGTATCAGTGGTTTTCCTGTTTCAGGAATAAATGATGTTTTTGGGGATATCGTCGGCGAGAATGTTTCAAATTTCTTTGTAACCGCGGGCAAGGGCGTTGATTTAATAAGATCTTTTTTAAATAAAAACTTAAAATCAAATCCCAAAAACCACAATGCGGCAAAAAATAAAACTAAGACTATTAATATTCGAGTTTTTATAGTCATAATTATCGCCTGGTTTTATTTTATCACAAAATTACCTACGAGAGCGTCGCGGATTACGAAAACGAGAACCATGTTTAAAATCCTTCCCTTTTCTAAAGGTATTGGATTTTTTATGATCAGGGTCTTGTCTTTTCCGACTTTCATTATACAAATGCTCGGCAAGTTTTGAACTTTCAAAAGGAAGTTCAGGGAGAGAAGAAACGGGAAGATTTTTGCGAATAAGTCTTTCAATGTTGCGAATTTCATATCGTTCCTCCGGTAAAACAAATGAAACAGCGTGGCCCTCGGTGCCAGCTCGGCCGGTCCGGCCTATGCGATGGACGTAATCTTCCGGATTCGAAGGAAGATCATAATTCAACACAAGCTCTATTCCTATGACATCAATGCCTCGTGAAGCTATATCGGTTGCGACCAGCACGCGGTAATTCCCATTTTTAAATCCAGCTAACGCTTCTTTACGCTGGCCCAACGAACGATTTGAATGTATTTCTGAAGCAGTATGACCCATAGCCCGAACAGCTTTGGCAATTCGAGAAGCGGCGTATTTTGTCCTTGTAAAAATTAGGGTCGGACCTTTATATTCGCTAAGTGTTTTTTCAAGCAGACGCATTTTGGAATCTTTTCTGACGATAAAAATCTCCTGCATTACTTTCTCCGCCGAAGTTCCGGAAGGCGATACTTCTATACGAAGAGGCAACTTCATGTTTAAAGAAGCAATTCTGATAACTGTTTGAGGAAGAGTCGCGGAAAAAAGCATGGTTTGGCGATCTTTAGGAAGAGTATTCAATATTTTTTGTATTTGAGGAAGGAATCCCATATCAAGCATTCGATCAGCCTCGTCTAAAACCAAAATGCTTATCTTTGAAAGTGAAGCCGATTTTTTTTGAAGATGATCATTCAAACGGCCCGGAGTGGCAATGATAACATGGGGATCTCTTTTTAATGCTTGAATTTGACTACTCATGGAAGCCCCGCCTATCAATACCGCGGTTCGAAGTCCAAATTGTTTTCCTATTTTATAAAGTTCCTCTTCCACTTGAATAGCCAATTCTCTGGTTGGTAAAATTACAAGACCGCGTCCTTTGTTTATAGCTATCAATTGAATCATCGGGATGCCGAACGCGAGTGTTTTTCCCGTTCCAGTTTGAGCGACGCCTATGAGATCTTTCCCTTCTATTGCAACCGGTATTGCCTGATGCTGAATAGGTGTGGGAATAATAAATTTTAATTTATTTAAAACCTCAAATAAACTCGGAGAGATACCGAGACCCTGAAAACTTTTATAATTTTCTGTGTGTTGCATAATATATTAAAAACACCTTACTTTTTGCTTAATTTTGTTCGTTCATTCTTTGTTAAAAATTGCTTACGCAAACGAACATCTTTTGGAGTAATTTCAAGATATTCATCAGCAGACATAATTTCGAGTCCTCGTTCTATCGTCATTTCTATCGGCGGAACAAGAATAATAGACTCATCCGAACCGGAAGCTCGCATGTTTGTCAGTTGCTTTCCCTTGATTGGATTTACATCCATTTCTTCTCCTTTTGAAGTATTGCCTATAACCATGCCTTCATAAACTTCCATTCCGGGTCGAATATATAAAGCTCCCCGATCCTGAAGATTCCAGATAGAAAAAGCTAACGCTTTGCCGGATGCCATGGATATCATTGATCCGGTTGAACGTTTTTCTAAATTTCCATTAAACATCGGCCTAAATTCTAAAAATCTTGAAGATAAAATACCTCTACCTTTTGTGCTTACAATAAACTGATTTCTAAATCCTAAAAATCCCCTGGTCGGACCTTCAAAAGACAGGCGGACAGTATTATTTTCCATATTCATATCCTTCATTCTGAATCCTCTTTTATTTAAACTTTCTATTATAACGCCCTGATATTCAACGGGGATATCAGCAATAACCTCTTCAAAGGGTTCGCTTTTTAAGCCGTTTATTTCTTTTACAATAGCCTGCGGCTGGGAAACTTGAAGTTCATAGCCGGCTCTTCGCATATTTTCAAGAAGAATAACAATATGAAGTTCGCCTCTTCCGGATATCCTGAAACTTTCATTCAACGAAAAGTCTACCCGAAGTCCGACATTAACCTCAATTTCTCTTTCAAGATATTCTCTTATCTGTCTGGTGGTTACAAATTTTCCCTCGCGTCCGGCAAACGGAGAATTATTTATCAAAAAATCAAGAGTAATGGTTGGTTCATCTACAGCGATAGCCGGAAGCGGATGAATATTCGGATCATCGGTTATGGTTTCTCCTATATAGACATCGGGAAGACCGGCAATCATAACGATATCTCCAGCTTCTGCTTTTTGCAATTCAACTTTTTTAATTCCTTCAAAAGTAAAAATCTTAGTCAGTTTGCCGGAACGAGTTTCTCCATTTGGCTTTTTAATAAAAACCTGTTGACCTAAAGAAACACTTCCCTCATAAATCCTAACGACGGCAAGACGGCCAAGAAAATTATCATATCCCAAATTAAAAGGCTGCATCTTTAAAGGTTTTTCAATCAATTCGCTGGATGAGACGGGTCTTACATGATCAATTATGGTATCCAAAAGCGGATTGAGATTGTTCGATTCATCGTCTAACTTCTTTTTCGCTATTCCTTGTTTTCCTATTGCATAAACAACCGGAAAATCAGCTTGTTCATCATTGGCGCCCAATTCAAGAAAAAGATCTAAAACCCGTTCCTCGCATTTAAAAGGATCCGCCGCGGGTTTATCTATTTTATTTATGATGACTATCGGTCGCAATCCTAACTCCAATGATTTTTTTAAAACAAATCTTGTTTGTGGCATTGGTCCTTCTTGGGCATCCACGACCAAAAGAACAGAATCGATAGAACGTAGGACACGCTCCACTTCAGAGCCAAAATCAGCATGTCCGGGAGTATCCACTATGTTTATTTTAGTCACAGAACGACCCGAGTCGGCTGAAGGATAAAAAATTGAAGTATTTTTGGCATAAATAGTAATACCGCGCTCTTGTTCAAGCGCGTTGGAATCCATAGAAACTTCTTCAGTTCCCGTGCCGGTTTGACGCATTAAGGCATCGGTGAGCGTCGTTTTACCATGATCTACATGGGCAATTATTGCTATATTTCTTATTTCCATAAAAAAAATCCCATCGCTTGGGACTTATAAGTTCACAAGATACCTAATAATACTCTAAAAACATGATTATGTCAAAAAACATAAAGCATATTCAACCCGCAAGTACAACATGGATTAGCTGGCAAGCAACTTGCTTTAGAGGGACTTTCGGAGGCTGACGAGTCGAGAACGAGACGCCAGGCCAGCAGGCCTGGACGGCGTGCCCAAAAAAGCAAGTTGCTTGTCAGCTAACTAATAGAGATGAGGGGCGTTGCGCTTAGTTGCTTGTTGAACTTAAATAAAAAATTAAAAAATACGATTATTTAAGATTTCGCCACCATGATGAGGTATAAGAAGCGGTTTCACTCATCTTGAGAGGTGTTGTAACGTTACCGGTGCGAATGTAAAAATCTTCACCGACTCCGGTTTTTAAATAAGCGGGTTTGTGTCCCGGTTCCACCTTTATCAAGCAAACGGTCTTGTTTTGAACATTGTCAAAAGTAAGCTTAACCAACCGCCTGAACTCTGGTCCGACCATATTTTTAAATAAGTTATTAAAATGATTTTCAAAACCGTCGACATTAGGCCTTTCAAGAGATGCAAAATCTTTTTCCAATCCCATAGGACTTCCTTTGTCGTTCACACCGATTAAAAGATGTCCGCCTTCTGAATTCAGAAATGCGGTTACCGTTTTTATGATTGTTTTTTCAAGATCTTTGTTGACTTGATTTAGTTTAGTGTCCCAGCGAAAGGATGTTTTAAATTCCAGCTTTTCATGTTCTCCGGATTTAAGCATTTCATTGATATTGCCTTCGTCGTTAAACGATCGCATAAACACCAAAAAAATCAGGCCTAACTGGGATAGCCCGAGAAACGAAAATTCGACTATCTCAAAACGAACATAACTGGCAAGAACAAAATTTTCATAAAGATAACCCCAGTCAGCGGATAAAGCCAAAACTAAAAAAATAAAGTAAACAACCACCTCGGCAATGACAAGATTTCTCAAAACGACAAATAATTTCTTGCTTCTCATTGTCCTTAATCTCATTCTTCAATTGTATGTTTCTTAGGGAGTTTTTTCAAGCAGAAAGAAAATAAACCAAAAAGAAAGTTATCACTCGTATCTTAGTGCGTCAATCGGATTAAGCCTTGAGGCTTTTATTGCCGGATGCATTCCAAAAATAACGCCGATACCGCTTGAGACTCCAACGGCTAAAAAAATTGAATTTAAAGTTACGATGGGTTCTATGTTTATAAATTTAGATACCGCCTGTCCTATGCCGAAACCAAAGACAATTCCCGCGATCCCTCCGAAAAGAGTAAGGAGCAAAGATTCGATCAAAAATTGGATTAAAATATCTGAAGTTTTGGCCCCTACCGCTTTACGCAAACCTATTTCTTTTGTCCTTTCCGTAACCGCAACAAGCATAATATTCATAATTCCAATACCTCCAACCACAAGAGAAATGCCCGCGATTTCGGCCAAAAGAGAAGAGAGCAAACCGGTAATTTGTTTTACCGCTGAAAGTAAATCATCCGGTGATAAAACAGAGAAATCGGCAAGATTTTCATTTGCAATATTGTGATTTACAAGAAGAGCTGTTTTTATATCTTTTTTTGCCCTTTCGATCTCATTTTCATTTACAATTTTTACCATTATGGCATTTAAATTATTCACTCCGAAAATATCGGAGGATGTTGTCAGAGGAATAAAAATATATTCATTTGGATTTTGAAACTGATTTTCCGGAGCAGAATTCATTACTCCTATAACTCTGAATTCTTTTTTATTCAAAACCACTGTCTGGCCCAAAGGATTGGATTGTCCGAAAATATCAATAACAGCTTTTAACCCCAAAACAGCAACATTTTGCCTTGAATCAATCATGAATTGATCAAAACCAATTCCTGAATTTATACCGATTCCAAGAATATTAAAAAATTCCGAAGACACGCCATTAACGGTAATTTGTATTTCTGAAGCGTTGATTTTTATAATAGATCCCGCAACGATCATTCCCGATACAGCCTCTATTGAAGGGTTGGCCTCCCTGTTTTTCAAAGTCTCCAAGTCAAGAATAGTCAGAGTGGATGCAATGCTCGGATCCCTGCCAAAACCTTCTCCATGTTCAAAACCTCCGCCGGGCACCACCGTCAGTGTAGTGGCTCCAAGTTGAGAAATTTGTTCGCTGATCATTTTATTGACCCCGTTTCCCAGAGAAACCAAAGCTATAACGGATGAAATGCCAATAATAATTCCGAGCATAGTTAACATGCTTCGCCCCTTATTCGCAAAAATTGAACGTATCGACTGTTTGAATAAAATAATTAATTTGTTCATATTGGCAAAAGTCTTTCATCCGAAACAATTTCCCCGTCTTTCAACCGAATAATTCTTTTAGCATGATTAGCTATGTGTTCTTCATGAGTAACCATGATAATTGTTGTTCCGTTTTCGTTTATTTCTTTAAACAAGCTTAAAATTCCTTCAGAAGTTACACTATCCAAATTTCCGGTTGGTTCATCCGCCAATATAATTTCAGGGTTCATCATTAAAGCTCTGGCAACAGCAACTCTCTGAATTTGGCCTCCGGAAAGTTGATTGCCCTTATGATGCATCTTATCAAGAAGGCTGACTCGTTCAATAATCCAAACGGCTCTTTGTTTAGCTTCAGGGATGTGTTTATAAGTCGTTGGCAGTAAAACATTATCTAAAACGGTGGTTCTTGGCATAAGATTGAATTGTTGAAAAACAAAACCTACTTTTTGATTGCGGACTTTTGCCTGTTCTGACGATGTTAAATTAATGACTTCCCGCCCCGCAAATTTATAATGGCCAGATGAAGGAACATCCAAAAGACCAAGAATATGCATCAATGTTGATTTGCCTGAACCAGAGGGACCCATGATCGTCACAAAATCACCTTTTTGAATCTGGAGTTTGATTCCTCGTAATGCGAATGTTTTTTCTTCACCGTTAAAATACTCTTTTTGAACATCGTTTATTTCTATAACGTTTTGAACATTTGCTGATAAAAATTCTTGAGAATATTCAGAAAAAATATTAACAACCGAGCTAAAACCAAGTTCTACTAAAACTTCAGTCCAACCGGCTTTTTTTAACGATTCAACGATACTCTGATTGCTAAATCCGTTCTTTTGAGAATCTTGAATATAATAAAAAACGGACTCGAGATGTTCTTTTGATACTTGATGCATGTTCGAGTTTAAATAACACAAATTACCACTTCAGTCAATCTAAAAACTAGTATATTCAACCTGCAAGTACAACATGGATTAGCTGGCAAGCAACTTACTTTAGAGGGACTTTCGGAGGCTGACGAGCCGAGAACGAGACGCCAGGCCAGCAGGCATGGACGGCGTGCCCGAAAAAGCAAGTTGCTTGCCAGCTAACTAATAGAGATGAGGGGCGTTGCGCTTAGTTGCTTGTTGAACCTAAAACTCGGCACATCTTCTGCAATTTTATTTAGATAAAAAAAATAAATTTAAATCCCGGCCATAAGCCGGGACTTTATTTAATTAAACAACAATACCCATATCGCGGGATAGTTCTTCAGCTTCCTCAATCATTTGACCGAGACCGGCATTTATGGCATCAATCCAAAATTTTTCATTTGTCGGATCAAGGTCAAAAGGCTTTAATAATCCGACGGCGTCTTTGGTTGATCCTGATTTTAACATATCAAGATACAGTTGCTCAAACTTTTTTCCAAATTTAGATTGAACGGCAAAAAGAGAGTTAGTTAACAATTGGCCGAAAGCGTATCCATATACATAAAATGGTCTGTGAAAATGTGAAACATACGACCACAAAAGTTCTGTATTTTCATATGTAAACACATCGCCGTCTTCTCCATAAAGTTGTTTCAGAGTTTCAAGCCAAATCTCGCTTAATTGTTTAACCGATAATTTTTCCGGTTCTTTCCATTCATTAAAATCTTTATCTATCCCATGAATTCGGCGTTCGAAATTAGAAAAACCAATCTGCCTGACCATGGTATTTATAACATCATCAATTTTACCCATTATTAAAGCGAGCAAAGACCTAAGATCGCCTTTTTCAATTAATTTTTTTCTTAAAAAATTAAAAGTCGTAATCTCTCCAAAAACAGAAGCTGTTTCAGAAAAAGCAATCGGCGCACGAAACATAAGCGGTCCTTGCTCTTTGCCGGCAAGAATTCCGTGAACGCTATGGCCCAATTCGTGAGCCATAGTCATTACGTCGCGACTTGAACCAAGATAATTCAACATCGTAAAAGAAACAGGCACATTTCCCGGCAATACTGCTGAATAATTAAAAGCGCCTCCCCTCTTGCCCTTCACCGCTGGGGCATCAATAGTTTTTGAATTTACAAGATTACAAATAATCCTGGCTAATGTCGGGCTAAAACTCTCGTAAGCACTAAGAACAATGGACAGAGCTTCATCAAAAGAAACATATGTGCTATCCGCAAACGGCATCGGCGCGTTGCGATCGCTCCATTTTAAGATTTTAAGACCAAGGTGGGCGGCTTTGAGACGATAATATCTTTTAGTCAAAGGACTGGCTGTGTTTTCAACTGCCTTATGGAGAGCATCAACCACCACGTCCGGGATTCTATTAATTTTGTTGATTTTTTCCATCGGATGTTTGTAGGAGCGTTCTCTGCGCTCCACGGCTTCGGAGCCGGTTACCATATACAATGTCTGAGCGGAATATTTTGCAAACATTCCGTTAAGTCCGGAATTTATAATTTTTAAAACTTTGAAACGCTCTTCGGTATCTTTTGATTCTGTAAGAAAATGGATTATTTCAGGCAACGTTTTTTTAAGGCCATCAAAATCAAATTCCAAATCAGCCTCAAGTTCATCAAAAAACTGATCCCATGCATCTGCGGAAAAAGAAGATCTTTTGGTGATAGCTGATTCAACCGACTCACTTAAAAAATGAGGCTTAAATAGACGAAGATGTTCTATCCATGGCCGATGCTTCTCAACAATTTTACTCTTTTCATATAATCTGACGAGCGCCTCATCCTCTAAAACAGCAAGTTCAATCGAAAAAAAGGTTAAATATTCGCCACACGATTGATCAAGAATTTGTTTTATTTTTTCTACTTTTGCTTTAACAACAGGGTCGGAAACATTCTCTGTTTCTTTAAGAAAAAGATATAGGTTAACTTTACTTATGAACATTTTAATTTCAGAATATTCTCTAATCGCATTACCTAAAGCATCTCCAAGTTTTCCTTTGAAAGAAATTAAAAAGGTTTTTGATTTTTCAACTATCTCGGCAACGTCAAGATCTATTTGAGGGTCATCTATACTTGAATACATCAGGCTCAAGTCCCACCTTATTTTTTCTGCATCGTTTTTTTGATTAGTCATTTTTTGTTCCTTATTTTTTTATCAAATATCTTTTCTAACAATAACACGAATTTTTATTATTTCAACCTTAACCAATTTCGTTTTAAAATCATTTTTAAAATATACAAATCAGCAAAAATTTTGCTTTATCTGTTTATAGAAACTATAACAAAAAAACAAAACCGATGTTATAATGAACTTATGTCATTTGCTCATATTGATCAAATCATCAAAACTACGCTTCCAGTGCAGTCAGGATCATTGCCAGTATATGGAAATTTTTATACGGCCCTGTTGGGATTAGCTTTCATTTTAATTTTAATCGGGATCGCTTATTTTGTCATCGGCCGCCTTCCTTTGTCTAAAAAAGATAAATTAACTCCGCGTAAAGAAATATTTTTGGCTAAAACAATAACAGCTCTTATACTTTTTGCTATAACCTCTGCCGCCTGGGATATTTGGTGGCATAGGGCGGTCGGCAGAGATTCCTTATGGGAACCTCCTCATCTATTTTTGTATTCATTTGCCGGTCTTGCAATATTGCTGGGAATTTACAGTTGGCACAGAACGCACAAGAAGATTTGGAAAAAAATAGCAAGCGCTTTGTTTTTAATTCCCGCTAGTCTGCCATTTGATAATTTTTGGCACATACTTTATGGAGTAGAAGACTTATCAAGGCCAATCAGTCTTTCATGGAGTCCGCCTCACGTGCTCTTGGCTATCGGGGCAGTAATTGCACTTTTTATGCTTATTCCTGTTTTGATGCATGAGTGACACGAGAGCAAACGCTCTTTTTTTGTTGATTTAGTATTTGCGGCAATTTTTAGCACAATTTTATTTTTAGCAATGCCCTTTCATCCCACCGAAGGCTGGGGTCAGGTTGCTGGATTTTGGGGAGCGGGAATTATCGCATTTTTATATGTTTTAATAATGACCCATGCTCAAAAATTGATGAAGGGCACTTATGACGTTATCAGAATAACAATGTATTTTTTATTATTTATATTGATTTCTTACGGAAAAGAAACCGCTCCGGGAATTATTTTACTTTCACACGATCGACCGCCCATATGGTTGTACGTTTTTTCTTTTTTATTAGCGGCTATCGCATTAGATGCGTTTGTTAAAAAATCTCCGACATTTTTACGAGGCGCAATTTCCGGAGGCATCTGGGCCACAATACTATTTTTGGTTTCTCCCTTTTTCTTCAGTCAAGAATTTTATTACCCGATCTCGCAAGGCATAAAATCCGTTATTTCAGGATTAGGTGGTGGATTTTTTGCCGGACTTCTTAGCTCAATTTTTTACAAGAGAAGATTTTAAAAAAAACAAAAAAAACATTGCATTACTTTTGTTTTTGTGTTCTAATTTATTTAAGTATTTTAAAAATCGGATAAAAAGGGTGCGGATGAGAAAAATCACTTTTTTATTACTGGTGTTTTTTTGTACCGTAAATTCGTTTCCCCAAAAAAACGTTAAGCGATCTGACAAAGAAATAACTGACAAAAATAAATTAACCGTCGCAACATGGAACATCGGTTATGGGATTAAATTTAAAGAAATTTTGGATGGAATGGAAAAAATAAACGCCGATATTTTTATTCTTCAAGAGGTTGATAAAAACACAAAAAGAACAGGGACAAAAGATATCGCTTTTGAATTGGCCCATTCACTTGGATATGGTTTTGTCTGGAGCGAAGAATTTGAGGAATTAAGCCAAAGAGATAGTTCTTTGCCAATAAAATTAAAAACATATACCGGACAAGCCATATTAAGCCGTTACCCGATAAAACTTTTACAAGAATTGAGTTTTAAACACCAAGCTGCGAATTGGAATCCTCATGTCTTTCCGCCGTTTAACAGGAGCTGGTTTCAGCCTCGCAATGGCGAACGCATAGCACAAATTGTGTCAGTAAATATTAATGGAGTTGAAGTGATTATCGTAAATACGCATCTTGAAAGTAGTGTAAGCGACCTGAAAAAAGTTCCGCAAATGGAAGAAATTTTTAATGCCTTAGGGGAACTAAATTTTCAAAACAAGCCTACAATTATTGCCGGGGACATGAACACCGGAAAGGGTTCTCAATCGCCCATAGTGAAACTTGTCCATGAAAACGGATATCATGGTGCACTATGGTTAGCGTACCATAATAAATTTTCAAACAAACTATTTAAGGCTCAAGGGACCACGGAAAAAGAGGAAGTGTTGGATTGGATTTTTGTCAATTATAATTTTTTCGTTCGTGATGCAAAGGTTTTAGGCAACATTAAAGGGTCTGACCATTATCCAATTTTTGCGCTTTTAGAGGTATTTTCTAAGACCAGATAATATATATTAAAATTATTTTTAAATTTGAACCGCTTATTTTCAGGCGGTCTTTTAAATTTTGACCTTCTCAACAAACCTCTCACTAAAAAATTAAAAAACCCTTATTTTTTGAGGGTTTTTAAAAACTTTATTCCATGTCAACAAGTAACTCGGCGATGCCTGTATAATTTATAGGCGCTATTTGTTTAAGCTCGTTTTTAACTTTATCAGAAACTTTTAAACTATCTATAAATTTTGAAAGATCTTCTATTGTAATCTTTCTTCCCCTAGTAAGTACTTTTAACTGTTCGTATGGTGCTTCAATATCTTCTCTGCGTAGAACAGTTTGAATTGCCTCAGAAATAACTTCTGGATGGTTTTCTAATGCTTCGATAACCCCCACTTTATTAACAGTTATTTTGTCCAATCCTCTTAACAGAGATTTATAAGCCACGAGACAATGTCCCAAAGATACTCCGAAGTTTCTTTCAACTGTAGAATCTGATAAGTCTCTTTGAAGTCTTGAGATGGGGAGTTTAGCTGAAAAATATTCAAATAATTTATTAGCTTCACCGAGGTTACCCTCGGCATTTTCAAAATCTATTGGGTTAATCTTATTCGGCATAGTAGAAGAGCCGACTTCGCTCTCAATGGCTTTCTGCTGAATCCAATCATCACTTATATACCGCCAGATGTCTTGGGCAAAGTCCAGAAGAATAACATTTATCCTAGAAATAATGGCGAATAGTTCTGCGTAGGTATCGTGAGGTTCAATTTGTGTAGTCATCAGATTAGGAACTAATTTAATTTGTCTTTGCTGATTCAAAATTTCGATAAACTCTTTAGTAAATACAGCCCAGTTAATATTAGGATAAGCGATATGATGTGCATTGTAGTTACCAGTTGCTCCATTCATTTTGACTTGGATAGAGTGACCTGCTAACAATTCAAGTTGTCTTTTTAATCTAGAATAGAAAACCTTGAATTCTTTCCCAAAAGTAGTTGGTGAAGCAGGTTGCCCATGAGTTCTTGCCAGCATCGGAACATCCTTATTCTCCTTGGATAAAATATTGAGTCTTTGTTTTATTTTCTCAACAGCAGGAGCAATAATATCACTAACACCAGTGCTTAGCATAAGAGCATACGCAAGATTGTTAACATCTTCAGAGGTTAAAGCAAAATGAACCCATTCTACAGAATCTCTTAGAGAAGTATTGCCGAGTTTAAGTTTAATGAAATACTCAACTGCTTTGACATCATGTCTGGTCGGTTTAAGCTCACCATATCCCTTGGTTTCGATGGCTTTTATAATCTCAGCGTCCTTTAATGAAAGGTCGCTGAGATCCTTTATCAGTTTTTTTTCTTCTTCAGAGAAAATTCTAAGATCTGTTTTAGGGTTTTCCGACAATGCAATTAGATACTCTCCTTCTACAAATACCCTGTGTTGCATTAATCCTTTCTCACTAAAGATTTTAGCTAATGGCTCAACATATTTTCTGTATCTTCCATCAAGTGGACTTAAGGCTTCGAGTTCGTTCATTATTTATCCTTTAAAATTTCTTCAATAGTAAATATATAGGAATGGGGTATGGACAAAGTGTCATCACTTCTTTTAACAACAATTATCGCATTGACAATTTGAGCCCCAGTATTCTTTAATCCGTTTACTGTATTAATGATACTACTTCCCGTTGTGATTACATCATCAATTATTGCAATTTTATCTTTGTGGTCAGGAATATGCCCGTCAATAAATTTTTTTTTACCATGATTTTTAACTTTATCTCTAACTAACGTAAGGCGTTTGTTAAACCTGGTGGAAATTACTGATGCCAAGGGTAAGCCACCATATCCAGATGCTGCTATGCAATTCACTTTTTTAGGAAGTTTCTGGCCCACTTCGTCTGCGATTGCATTTAATATGTCTGGGTATCCATACGCTTTTTTAATATCACAATAAAAATTAGAGACACTGCCTGACCTTAATTTAACTTTTTCTTTATAAATTATCCCTAATTCTGTAAGCCTTTTTAATAAATTCTTCTTTGACATAAACACGACAATTTTTAACCTACTAACCCACTACGTTAAAAAAAATAGGTTTTATCATACAAGGTGGCTGAACTCTATGGTCTAGTACTAGACCCATGAGGGTATTCTAAGGGTTTTTAGGGTCTTTTACCAGAAGATAAACGACACTCCTTGGTCGGCCTGCCCGCCGAAGTTTTAGCGAAGGAGAGAGTAAAATGAGACAAATGAGACACAAAAAGTGGTATATGAAAATATGTCTCATGTCTTTTTATAAAGAATAAACGACATCTTTCCGCTCGACTATAATTTTCCAGTTATGGCTCTTTGCATAATCATACAGCTTCTTATTGGGGTTAAAGCAGATTGGCGTTTTAACCATCTCTAAAAAGGCGATGTCACTTTCGGTGTCTCCGACCCCAATCGAATCGTCGAGAGTTAGCCCCTCTTTTTCTACGGCACGCTCTAAAATTTTGGCTTTGTCTGAAATCAGATCAGTATATAAAGCTCTGCCGGTAAATATCCCGTCCTCTCCAACTTCATAAACCCTGCCATAGACCTTGTTAAATCCAATCATCTGACCAAATTCTTCCACGATCTCCCGGGGCGAATTAGAAATGGCGAGCAGATAATAGTCCTTGTCTTGCAACTCCTTAACCAAATCTCTGGTATAACGATAAACCCTGCTGTGATTGGTAGCAATGACATTTTTAGCAAGCTTGAGAAAATCAGTATATTTAACTCCTTTTATGTTTTGTTCAAACGCCTCAATGACCGCTCCGATGTACTCCTCATAAGACCCCTCCCTTTCATGCCACTTTTTGTAGGCCTCTTCATATACGCTATGAGCTTGGGGAGGAAAGGTTCCTTCTTGGACTAACGCCTCGGTTATTTCAATAAGCAAACTGGAACGAAAAATTGTCCCATCAATGTCAAAAATAGCTACTTTTTTCATTTCTTTATTTCCTTCCATAATTTTTTTAGGATACAAACCATCGCTTCTGTGTCGCGCTTACAATATTCTAACATGTTTTCTGCCAATTTGTTCTTGTCAGGTTCGGGTACTTTAGAATCCGTTAAAGTCAGCCAGCTCAAAGACGCTTCTCCGTCCTCCCTAATGACAAGCGATTCATAAGAAAGCTCCGGACATACGATCGGGAGCACTTTTTTTAATGACGCGCTTTTTTGAAATTCACTTCTGACATAGAGCCGGTTTTTGAATTTAAAAATAAGCATCAGGTCAAAAACCCGATCGTTAACATTCTGCAGAAACTTTGCATAAGCCGGTTCCATCCGTGCCATCTCTTCATTACATCCTTTTTCAAACGACTCGTTCCAGACAATAACACTGCCTTTTGGTCCAAGGTTTTGTTCAAGTTGTATGAGAAGTTCCGGTACCGGATTTGCAAACTTGCGCGCCAAAAATTCAAAGTATTTGGGCTCTGCTTCGGGAGATGCCATTACAATCAAGGAATATTGAAATGGCACATTCTGATAAGGTCGCGTACCGTCAAAGGACGGAATTGCCGAAGAATGAGTTTCGTAATCAAGGAAATATAAAGGGTACTTTAGTTCAGATAGCTTTTCCTTTATACCGGTGGAATCTGTGCTTGGCTCAATCTCCATCGGCTCGGGCGTTTGTCCTACAGACTCAAGATAGACTTTCAGATATTCGCAAGTTCTGGGATTGGGGCACAGAGCAAGAAAATCTTCGCTCGGCGCTTCCTGGTTTTTCAATACCTCCAAAGCCAACGGAATTAACCTTTTGGTTTCTGGGGTTTTTTCAAGAACGGCATCAGCAATATCTTCAGAAATAAAAAGTTTTTTAGGATCAATCTCGCCCTTGCGAACATATTGATTATTGATATGGATAAGATTAGTGCCGGCAACCTTCATATCTGCAGTTTCAAAACAAATTTGCTGGAAAGCAACATCAAAAGGATATTCTTTCTTGACTTTGGTTGCCATTTTTACTTCGTTAATAACCCAGCTATCACCATCTCTTTCCAAAATATCTGCCCGACAAGTTAGTTCGCCCGCCACCACGGTCGGTTGAAAAAGAGTTTTGGCGCCGTCTGCCGTTATCTTTTGAGTATTTTGCCAGCCCTCCTGATTATATCCTCCTACCTCCACGCCTCCGGGAAATAATTTCCGTGAAAAATCATCCACCTCTCTTCCCATTTCCAAAATACGCCCTTTTTCAGGCGTATCTTCAGGTAGGAGGTCCGGCCGATGTTTCGTCATCCACAAATACACCGGACACTCCACATATTTCATAAAGTCAGATTTGGTGAGCATGGTTTATGATATTCAAGTTGCACAAAGATTATCTATGAACTAATCCGCTATCTTGGATAGATCCACATCAAATTCCCGTTGCACAAAATTTAAAGTCCTAGGTTGATAATCTAATGCAACGCGTACAAGTTGAGACCTAAGCAGTCCCGCATTCTTTTTCCACTTAGCTTCCCCTCTTGGTACAGATTTAATCCATTTCACCTTGGCAACATATTCTGAATAGGTACTGCTATCTGAATTGTGATTCATATGCTCAGCTACAAGATTAATATCGAGTAGTCGTTTTTTTCCAATATGAATATCTCGGGCCATTCTTGCGGTCTCCACAACCTTACCGATACCGACATAGCCGTACCCAGAAAGAAATGCGAAAACAATATCCCCTGGCCTGAGACCCAAAATTGCGTCCCGCCAACGTGGCCCGCCTCCAGCGGCAATAAATCCATATTTACGACAATCTTCCCAATTTCTACTATTTCCCTCACCCACATTAAAATGATAGATCCGATTACTAAAATCAAAGCCTGGTAATTCCATATATAATGTATTTGCAGGTCTAAAATTATTAGAAAAATACCCGCCAGTGATGTTTGTTGTCCATTTGCCCAGCTTCCAAAGTAAAGTTGCTTCAATCAAAAGTGCCTCCTGTTCAGTAAGGTTAGCCGCTATAGTACGAATCGTAGGTTCAAGTCCGCTCCTTCTTATCTGCGAAATGCATTTGGTTTTTTCGCTATCAGCTCTATCGAATAGATGTGCTTCTTTTCGCGAACCCTTACCTTTGCCATAGTAAAATTCCTCGTAATTACGAGGGTCAATGTATACGTAAACGTAATAGTCATTTTTCTTCATTTTGAGATAGTACCATGAATATCTAACCTCTCAAAATATTTTAATGCCATGCTTCGATCTCCTATTATTTTATTCTTCTAATTCTTCTAGATCAAAGTTAATCTTATATAACAACATGCTCACATTGGGAATTTAGGACAAGGCATACTTCAATTTAATATCTGAACTACCCGCGATAACAATACCTTTTACTTCCTTGTCCTGTGCTAGATTCTTCTTAACCCAGCCCATATATCGACTGAGTTGACCTATGGTATCGTCTGAAGTTTGACCTTTTTTTAATTCAATTACTACATAGGTATTGTTTGACCTGTCCTTAACCAAGAGATCTATATAACCAATTTCTGTTTTATATTGCTGGCTTTTTAACTCACCATCTTCCTCAATAAGTTCATATTTTATACTTAAAGGCGTTTTCTCCCAGTTTGCAATCAGAAAATCCTCAAGATGTTTTTCGATATAAAAATCTTGCTCTGACGATACTTCATGGGATACCTCATCAATCTCTTCTGGTTTTTCTGAAAATGATGCTTCCCATATCGCTCTTAGGAAAGGTCGGTAAGCAAAATGAGAAATCATTCTTGGAAATGCTTCTATGTTAAATTTTTCTTTAAATCCATTAATAATATCCCGATTAGAGTAAATAATTTGCTCACCAAAGGATTTATATTTTGATGTATCGCCCAGACCCAACCCATCAATAATTGCCATTCTGTGCCTTAAAGAAACAGAGCTTATATACTTTTCTGGATTTTGAACAAATAAGATGGCATTAAGGATGTTACCATTTTTTCCGGTTAGGCCATTTTTTCGTCCTTCGTTTATTTTTTCTAGATTGTTTATAAGTTATATTTTTTCATCGTCATCCTGGGCATTAAATATTTTTTGAAAAACAACTTGCAAATCATTTTCAAATTTCAGCGCTTTAAATACTCGATACCACATGCCCTGTCTTATGAATGTAAAAGCTGCAGCTTCTCCGCCGTTTTCCTTAAATTCCCTGGCGCCTTTTGCGTTAAGATCTAGTATTTGAATAATTGGATCCATATCACTTTCATTAATATCTTTAACGGATTTATTTAGTATTGTATTATTCCAAAAATCTCTAAAGACAGAGCTTTGATTAGACCATAAAGATCGCATGTGTTCTTCGGGGTATTCAGATTTAAAATCCTCATCCGGCCGGTAGCGGTACTTGGTATAAAGGAAGGCATGAACCGCTTATCAGTAAGGAATTATATTTCCGTGCCAGGGAAGTATTGAAACGAGAAAGTGAGTTCAGGTATTTATCCAAGGACTTCGCATTTACCCGGCTTATGCGATGCGGACACTGCGGAGCGGGAGTTACTGCTCAAGAAAAACACAAACCGCTTAAAAGCGGCGGGGAGGCCGTATATATTTACTACGGGTGTACGCGGTCAAAAGATATTAATTGTCCCGTAACTTATATTCTCGAAGAGGAACTTATTCTTCAGCTCATCGGTCTGATTGATAAGATGACGTTGGATGAATTAGGGTTGAGAAATCATCTCAAAGAAGATATTGAAAGACATCAAAAATTCGGAGCTATGCTAGGCATTGAAAGACAAGAATTCCAACTACGAGATTTTGATATAAAAAATTACGCCAAGCATGTATTAAAATCTGGTGCTACAGACGAAAAGAGGCAGATACTATCCCATCTAAAAAATAGAATTGTACTCAAGGACAAGGTTATCTCAATAGAATAGCCCAACAGATTTATTATTTTTCCGGTTGCTCGAGTTCCTTGTTTTCTTCGGCTTGAGCGGTAATTTCTATGTTGCAACTGTTATGTTCTTTGCACCACACTTCACATTTTTCCGCCTGTTCTTTTTCAACATAGTGAAAACCGCACGCCTCGCATTGATATAATTTTTTATCTTCTTGGATTGCAATTTTAACCATATTTATTTAAAGATAATCGAGCAGACGGTCGTAGTTTATAAATTGAAACAGTTGATATCCGTACGAAATAAGCAGGCCAATATTGTCGGTCAATAAAAGTATACCAAGGAAAATCAGAAAAATACCGCCGATAACTGAAACGACAGTCAGATATTTAGATATATTTTGGATGTAACGAGAAGCGGATCCGATACCGATGGCGATAAGCAAAAACGGGATCGCCAAACCCGCGGAAAAAACACTAAGCATCAAACCCCCCTGAAGCGCGGTAGTTGAGGTTGAAGCAAGCAGAAGCACTGACCCTAAAATCGGCCCGACGCAAGGTGTCCAACCGAACGCGAAAGCGCTGCCCAAAATAAACGAATTAGAGGACCGTCCACGCCCAAGTAAAGCCGGGGTCTTGACTTGGAATTCACGCTGTAAAAATGGCAGTTTCAAAACATTCAGCATGAAAAGGCCGAAAATAATAACGAAAATTCCGCCTATTCTTCCCAGCCAGAGACGATACGGGGCAAGGAGAGTCGCGCCGATGAACCCGACAAGCGTGCCCATGACAATAAATACCGCGCTAAAACCAAGCATGAAGAAAAAACCGTTGCTAAAAATTTTCCAGCGCGCCCCTTTCGCTTTCGCGGGATCTTTCAAGTCTTCCAGCGATGATCCGCTGATGAACCCCAAATAACCTGGCACCAAAGGAAGCGTGCAGGGAGCCAAAAAAGTGAGCACTCCGGCGATAAATGTAGGAATAATAAGTGATGGATCCATTATTGTATTTCTTGGTCGATTAAATCAGCAAAAGTTTGATAGGGTTGAGCGCCGACAACTATTCTGCCATTTATTAGAAAAGACGGGGTACCGCTTACTCCGGCAGTATTTCCTTCTTTGACCTTATCTCTAATAAGGTCCGTGTACTTACCGGAATCCAGGCAAGAAGAAAATTGACTCTCATTGAGACCAAGGTTTTTAGCATATTGTTTTAAATTGTTAGGGCTAAGGCCGTTTTGATTATTGAAAAGCGCATCATGATATTCCCAAAATTTATCCTGTTCCCAAGCGCAGCGAGCCGCTTCATGAGCTTTCTGGGCGTTTGAATGAATTGACAGCGGGAAGTCCTTCCAGACCAAGCGAACCTTGCCGGTTTTGACTTGTTGATCAACAATCAATGGCAATGTCTGCTGGCTGAAACGCGCGCAGAATGGGCATTCAAAGTCCTCAAATGCCATGATGGTCACTGGCGCATCTTTGTCGCCAAGCGAAGGATCAGTATCGGTTATAGCAACTTCAATCTTATGTCCTGCATTCGGTAGATTTGCGCCTCCTTGGGCTAGACCGCCTTGTGTATTGCGGTTGCCTCCGGTATAAAAAATTGTCCCCGCGATCATAACGCCGGCAATGACAATTGAAATTGGTAAAATAAGATTTTGTTTCATATCTAAAATAATTTATTTAATATCCATTAACTCCCACAAACCCAAGCCCCTTAAATAATGTATCTCCTGTTTTTATCTTAATATCCTTCATTTTGGTAAATTACCTATTATTTTGTGGCCATTGATTTAATCTTATCATTAACCCCTTGTATGGATTAAGTTTTAATTGTGTCGTTTTGATTTTTTCACCGCCGCACTTGCTTCGATACGTATTACATAAAAGCGTTCCATCTACTGATAACGCCACTATTTGTTCTGAGTCCGAAAAATTTATAGCGACAAGCAATTTCTCGGAAGCACACTCTCGTCCGAATACAAATACATGTTCGTTGTCGCTTTCCATCGGTTTGTAAGAGCCGGTTAACAGC